>OLRM01000249.1_pt1 | contig 57833 bp, 64 predicted proteins | sample 1643211 | NCBI WGS metagenome assembly OLRM01 (sample SAMEA3136690, study PRJEB25190) | human gut metagenome | biome: human gut; feature: human-associated habitat; material: faeces | place: Austria | collected 2013
CCACCAGCAATAACAACTGAATATTTCTTTTCCATTTTCTTTTTCTCCTCTGTTTCATGGATTAATAAGTTTTAGAAACCCTCTATGCATTCAATATAAATAACATTCGCGCTAAATATATATTTATATTCCATGACCCCCAAGAGAGTTAATTTATTTTTTGCTGCACTAAGATCTTAATGTACCTTTATTGTAATATAAATAATTTTTGATTCAACATCTTAAGCGTATTTAAAGAAGAGGTTCACATTTATATCCTTTGCACAAGATCTGTGCATAAGTACAGTAAATATTAATAAAAAACCCTTAAAATTAAACTTCAAGGGTTCTCAAACTTAAAATTGTGCAGAAATATTTTACTCATCTAAATTATCCAGATAATCTAGATATTTAAGAAATAAAATTTCTACTGTATTAAAATATGCTGAAGTCGTTTCATAGGTACGATTATTAAATCTTTTGTATTGATCTGTAATTACATACAAACTTTTATCAGCAAGCCGCGCTAGTGTATTATTATTTAGTTTAGTGATAGAAACAATATAAGTACCTTTATTTTTCAATGTTTTCATTGCCTCAATTGCCATTTCATTTTCACCAGATACAGAAATAAAAATCATTACATCCTGTTCTCCTAAACCATTAATAGTCATCTTTAATTCACTTTTACCATATAAGGTGACGAAAAATACTTTAGTTTGAAGAAAAACTCTTTTAATCATTTCGGCTACTGTATTTTGTGTCTCACCAGTTCCAAAGACAAAGAGCCTACGTGCGTGATGTATATGTTCAAAGAGGTCATCAAGATCGCTATCTTTAGTTAGTTCCATACTTTTTAGATAATTATTACAAATTTCATCAAGCATTCCATCATTCTTTACTTGAACCTGCTGACATTCTAATTTTAAACGCATCTTAAATTCACGAAATCCCTCAAAAGATATCTTTTGGCTAAATCTTGAAATTGTTGCCCGTGATATGTTACAACGTTTAGATAATTCATCAATAGATATTTCACAGCACTCTTTTTTATGGGCTAATATATATTTCCAAATCATTAAATCATTTTCATTTAAATCATCATAATACTGATTTACCAGTTCTTCTAATTGCATAGTTTTACCTCCTGCACCATCATTTTAACATATTGTTCAACCAAGCGATAAAGGAAATAATCAAATATTTGAACAATTAAATTTTTTAAACTAAAATAAGAAGATTTTTATAGACAGTATCGCTAAATAATGACATAATATTTAAGGTTAAAAAGGAGGACATGTATGTCTAATAAACGGATTATTCAAGTTGAGGATAAAGTCCCAGGAAAATTACTGATTCCATTATCATTACAACATATGTTTGCAATGTTTGGTGCCAGTGTTTTAGTACCTTTCTTATTTGGGATAAATCCAGCTATCGTCTTATTCATGAACGGTATTGGAACGTTATTATTTATTGTCATTACAAAAGGGAAAGCCCCTGCCTATCTAGGTTCTAGCTTCGCTTTTATTGCTCCAGCAAATATTGTCATTTCTAAATTTGGCTACCCTTATGCTTTGGGGGGATTCGTAGCAGTCGGATTTTGCGGCTGTTTATTAGCCTTAATTATTAAAAAATGTGGGACAAAATGGATCGATATTGTTTTACCACCAGCTGCAATGGGACCAGTAGTTGCATTAATTGGATTAGAATTAAGTGCTACTGCTGCAAATAATGCAGGCTTGATTGGTGATAATATTCAGATGGCCAATGTTTGGGTATTTTTAATTACTCTAGGAGTTGCAATTTTTGGAAATATTTGTTTTAGAAAATTTTTAAGTGTCATTCCAATTCTTATTGCAATTATCTGTGGATATATTGCAGCAATTTGTTTTGGATTAGTAGATTTTACAACTGTAGCAAATGCTCCACTATTTGCAATACCTAATTTCTCAACTCCAAAATTTGATATTAACGCTATCTTGATGATCTTACCAGTTCTTCTTGTAATTACTTCAGAACATATCGGTCATCAAATTGTTACAGGAAAAATAATCGGTAAAAACCTGTTAGAAGACCCTGGATTACATCGTTCTTTATTTGGTGATAATTTTTCAACTATGATTTCAGGATTTATCGGTTCTGTTCCAACAACTACATATGGTGAAAATATTGGGGTTATGGCTATCACCGGTGTATATAGTGTTCAAGTAATTGCAGGTGCAGCTGTTCTTTCTATTATTTGTTCATTCGTAGGACCCTTATCAGCACTAATTCAAACTATTCCTGGACCGGTTATTGGTGGAATCAGTTTCTTACTATATGGAATGATTGGTACTAGTGGATTAAGAATTTTAGTTGATCAAAAAGTTGATTACGCAACTAATAAAAACCTTATCTTAACTTCAGTTGTTTTTGTTACAGGATTAAGCAGTATTACGCTAAGCTTTGGTGGTGTCGAATTAACTGGAATGGTGCTAGCTTGTATTGTTGCTATGATTCTTTCACTAACTTTCTACTTATTAGATAAATTCAATTTGACTAATGATACTGCTGAGGAAAATAATTAATAATTTATTTAAAGGAACATCTCGATTTATATTTGAGATGCTCTTTTTTTGTTGTAATTATTTGCTATTTATATTGCGTTAAAGCATACTTTAAGATGTAAGATATAATTGATTTAGCTTTTAGCCTACAATAAATAGTGCTAAAATTAAATTATACAAGGACATAATATCATGGAGGTAATTATGGAAAAAGCAAAAGTTTATTATTGTGATATGCATACAGGAAGAATGAATCTTCCTGAAAAACTGAAGTTTTTAATGAAGAAAGCAGGTTTTGAAGAAATTGACTTTAAAAACAAATACACTGCTATCAAAGTACATTTCGGAGAACCCGGTAATTTAGCTTTTTTACGCCCAAATTACGCTAAAGCTGTTGCTGACTATGTAAAAGAATTGGGTGGAAAAGCTTTCGTAACTGATTGTAATACTCTATATGTGGGAGGAAGAAAAAATGCACTAGATCATTTAGACAGTGCTTATTCTAATGGCTACAATCCTTTCCAAACCGGAGTTCACACAATCATTGCTGATGGTTTAAAAGGAACAGATGAAGAAATCGTTCCAATCAATGGAGAATATGTTAAAGAAGCAAAAATTGGTCAAGCGATTATGGATGCTGATATTATCATTTCGTTAAATCACTTTAAAGGACACGAATTAACTGGATTTGGTGGTGCTTTGAAAAATTTAGGTATGGGATGTGGTTCCCGTGCTGGTAAAATGGAAATGCACAGTGCTGGCAAACCTGTCGTTGAGCAAGATAAGTGTATTGGCTGTGGACAATGTATTAAAATTTGTGCTCATAACGGGACAAGTATTACTGATCACAAAGCCTCTATCGATCATGATAAATGTGTTGGATGCGGTCGCTGTATTGGAGTCTGTCCTAAAGATGCAATCGTTGCCAGCATGGATGAAGCTAATGACATTTTAAACTATAAGATTGCTGAATATACTAAAGCAGTTGTGCAAGATCGGCCATGTTTTCATATTTCATTGGTTATTGATGTATCACCTTATTGTGATTGTCATAGTGAAAATGATATTGCCATCGTCCCTGATGTCGGAATGTTTGCCTCATTTGATCCCGTTGCTTTAGATATGGCTTGTGCTGATGCTGTTAATAAACAGCCTGCTATTGCAAATAGTTTGTTAGATAAACATGGTCATCATCATCATGATCACTTTACTGACGTATCACCTGAAACAAACTGGAAATCTTGTTTAGAACATGGTGAAAAAATTGGAATCGGAACTCGTGAATACGAACTCATTGAAATAAAATAGTAAAAAAGATCATTACGATCTTTTTTTAAATATCTCAATAACGATAGATAGGATACTCAGAATAACTAATTCCTCCAGTTTGAACATAACGGTTAATATTAACCAATTCATATGATTGCTCAGCGGTTATTATATTTACGATAACATTTATCTCACTACCATTAGATAAGTCTTTTGATAATTTTATCTTTTTTTGCTTATCTAAAGTTGTATTAGTTTGACCAATTTTTTCATAATTATTATTTTTAATTTTATTAATAATTATCTCTACTTTATTTGATAAAGTACCACTATAATCAATCTTTTCGTTTTCTAAATAACTATAATCTAATTTATAAATCATATTATTTCTAATCAATTTATAATTTTTATCACCTGGAATATAGATATAAATCAAGTGACTCAACAAGTTGTCTAAATGATGTTCTATTTCTGAATCCGCATTAATTTTTTCTCCTTTATCACCATTTTTAACCAAAATTTCAAAGTTAGCATAATTCACTAAAGGAATTGTTTCTGTTAAAACAAAAGTATAAGCATTTTCTTTAGTCATTGGATAAATACTCTGATTATTAAAAACATCAACAATACAGATATTTACTTGAGTTATATCTGTATAATTATTTAAAACGCATTTATAATTAATACTCATTGTCATTTTATCAAAGTCATAACTAATCACTTTAAATGTTGTATTTGAATAATCTATTATATTGTTATCGGTTATTGGAGTTGTACTATTATTAGGATAAAAAACTACCTCATTAGTTCCCTTTTTAACTAGTATTGCTAATGCAACACATAAACAAAGAGTACAAATAATAATAATTATCCAATCACGAATAATCTTTTTTTTATTTTCCTTTTGTAGATTCTCTAACACTAATGATGTTTGTTCATATATCTTATTGATTGAATCAGCTTCTGTTTCATCATCAAGATCTAATAATTGGGTAATACTTATTTCATAAAATTGACTTATTGTTATCATCATTTTCATGTCTGGTAAACTTAAATCACTTTCCCATTTAGACACTGTTTGCCTTGATACATTTAATTCACGGCCCAAAGCTTCTTGTGAAATCCCTTTTTCTTGCCTTAGGCTTAGTAGTTTTTTACCAATGCTCATAACTCATCCCTCCTATCTATATCATAGATATTTTGTCTTTTTTCGTCTATATCAATCCGTTAACATTTCGCCAATAATGTTAACATGAAAAAAACTGTAACTACATATTGATATAACTCCGCTAAAGTAGATAGGAACCGATTATTTATAATTAAAAGTGAATTTGAAATATCTCCCGTTTATTAGATATTAAGTATTAAATACCGAGGTATATTTCACTTTTTTATCTTAACTTTCTATAATTTGTTCAAACCATTCAATCTTATCAGCTTTTTTGTTTAAATACCCTAAAACTTTATAACTACTTAATCTTTCAATCATTATTCGATTATCTTGATGAAGGAGATTGTTACTATCAAAATTATTCATAATAAAACCAAGTACATTTAAATTTAACTGTTTAGCATATTGAGCCGTTAAAACTGCTCCATTAATACTACCCAAGCCTGATGATGTTACAATTATTAGCGGATAGTTAGCCAGTAACATCACATCACTAAGCATTATCAATTTATCATCGCGCAGTGGACAAATAATACCACCACTTCCTTCAATAACAACAAAATCATGCTTATTTTCTAAATCTGTCAAATCTGCTTTTATAGTATTTAAATCAACTGGTGTATTAGTCTTTTTTGCAGCTAGATGAGGCGCAAATGCTTCTTCATAAACAAAAGATACTTTACAGCTTTCATTTGGCAGACTTGCATACTGCTTAACAACTTCTAAATCACCTGGTATCAGTACATCATTTTCAACAACGGCACCACTTAAGGCCGCCTTATAATAACCAACCTTATACTGTGATTTCAAGGCTTTAACTATTCTTGCACTTACATATGTCTTTCCAACATCTGTCCCTGTTCCAGTAACAAACAAACCTTTAATCATGGCTTGGCTACCCTAAATCCCAATTGCTTAATGATTCTTTGATCTTCAGCAATAGTTATTCCCTGAGTTGTAAGCATATCTCCAGTGATAGCGCCATTAGCACCACTTTTAAATACATTTATTCCTTTATCATCAAAAAGCCCTCTACCACCAGCCATTCTAATCGTTGCATCAGGAAGAATAAAACGAAAAATGGCAAATATTCTTTCAACATCTTCTTTTGATAATGGTTTCAAATGTTCTAACGGTGTTCCTCTAATTGGATTTAGAACATTGATTGGAACCGACTTTATTCCTAAGTCTTTTAATTCAAAAGCTAGATCAAGTCGATCAAGCCATGATTCTCCCATTCCTACAATTCCGCCACTACAAACCTCCAAACCTGCTAATTTTGCAGCCTTAATTGTTTCGATTTTTTGCTCGTAACTATGAGTAGTACAAACATTATTAAAGTAGTTACGTGATGTTTCCAAATTATTATGATATCTTTTAACGCCTGTTTCTTTAAGTTTTTTTAACTCTTCAAAGTTTAATAGTCCTAGTGAAGCACATAAGGATATCGTTGTAGTATCATTAAGTTCTTGATATATTTTTAAAATTTTATTAAATTCTTGAACATTTAATTTCCGTCCGGATGTCACAATAGAAAAACGTTCGACATCTTGCTTTTGATTATGTAGGGCTATTGCTTTAATTTCACTAATTTTCAACAAATTATAAATATCAATTCCAGTTTGATAATAAACTGATTGAGCACAATATTTACAATTCTCACTACACCGCCCGCTTTTACCATTAATAATTGAACAAAGATCAAATGTACTACCACAATAGCTTCTTCTAATTAGTTCAGCCCCTTGCTTTAAAGTCCCTAGATCATAATCTATCAGCATCTTAGCTTCTGCTTTACTAATTTCATAACCAGCCATAATTTGTGCAATGAGCTTCTCTAACATTGTATTCTCCTCTTTTTAAAAATCTTTTCAAATCTAATTCCTGTCCCGACTGCTAAAAAACTTAAAAATAAGTCACCTGGTAAATCTAAAGGAAAACATGAGAGCAAAACTAGTTTCCAAGTTATTGGAGTTCCAGTATAGTAATTCAAAATGATATATTTATAGCCAAGTCCAATCATATAAGTGGCCAAAAGACCACTCAATACTGCCAAAACATATTTTTTTGCTGCTATTTCATTAGTTTTTTCACATATTATGCCTGTAACATACGCTCCTGCAATAAAACCAATTAAATAACCAAAACTAGGTCTAACAATATACGCTAAACCTCCACCGGCCGCAAATATTGGTAATCCTAGTAATCCAATTACAACATACAGTAATACTGCCAATGCTCCTAATTTTGAGCCTAATAAAATTCCAGCTAGCAAAACAATGAAAAATTGTAATGTAAAATAATCCATGAAAGGTACCGGAATCTGTATAAATGCTCCGATTGTAATTAGAGCCGTAAAAATTGCACAATAGGTTATTTTCTTTGTTGTTAGTAACTTATTCTGCTCCATGGTTTCCTCCTATAATACTTACTTCACCCGCGGTTAATACCATTTCTGCACCATTGCTACTAACGACCAAATTACCTAAATTATTAATTTCACGAACTAAACCGGTAAACTGCTCCCCCTTTTGATTAAAAGTTATTTGCTTATGCAATACACATGAAGCCATGCGATATTCATTCAAAACCAATTTAAAATCCTCATCGATAATTGCAAATAGCTGATTTAAGATTTCTGCAATAAATTGATTACGATTAGCTTCTTGTAATCCTAGAGAAGTAGCTATGGAAGCTATTTCTAATGGAAAATTATCAGTTGATACATTAATTCCAATTCCAATAATAATTGCTTCGATCATTCCGCTTTCAAAATCACTAATTGCCTCACTTAAAATACCACAAACCTTCTTCCCTCGATAATACAAATCATTAACCCACTTAATTGCTACTTCAATATCATATAGCTTTGCAATTGCTCGCCTAACCGCAACTGCTGTTTTAATTGTAATCATAGTTGCATTTTGTAGCGAATCTCCTGTTTTTAATAAAACACTCATATAAACCCCTTTTTGAGCCGGTGAATAAAAACTTCGTCCAAATCTACCACGTCCGGCGCTTTGTTCTTCAGACACAATTACACTATGATTTTTACCACCATTTATTGCTAATTTCTTCATTTGTGTATTGGTTGAATCGATTGTTTTATATGAAAAGATATCAATTTCTTCAGTTAAATAATATGCAATTCCTTGTTTTGATAAAACATCACTATTTTCTAATAATACATATCCTTTATTTGGCGTTGCTTCAATATTATATCCCTCTTCTTTTAATGTCTTTATCGCTTTCCAAATTGCCGCACGACTAACATGCAATTGGTTGGCTAACTCTTGTCCGGATATTACCTTACTACGATTTTCTTCAAGTAAAGCAATTACATTTTGTTTTACACTCATTGAATCACCTCGTTTTTAAGCATAGCAAACATTCACTAAATTGTAAACTAATTATTTGAAATCAGTTTACAATTAAAAAGACAACCTTAGTTGTCTACTTAGTCAATTCTATTACATCTTTAATCATGGTTATCCTAATCATTCTACTAATCGTCTTTCTTCCCATACTAACAATTAAAACCCAATCATCATCTAAATCAATGATTTTACCTTCTACACTATATGGGACATCAATCAAAAACATGGTTTCTTTTACAATCAATTCGCAATCACACTGCTTTAATCCTGCTAAAATATTCTTAATTCGATCTGTTTCCTTAATTTCTTTTTCAATATTTTTAACATCATTTTTCTTTAGTTTTTCAATCTCATATATTGCACAAATACTTATAACTAAAGCAATAATTGCAATAATAGTCGTCATTATAATTCCCCCTCGACCTTAAAGCCGCTAATACATGATAGATCAATTAGTTTGGTAACAGTTTCTTTTTTTATAAACGAACCTTTTTTTGTTCGATGATACTGCACTTTAACCCAATCATCATTGACATCAACAATTAGAACCTTTCCATCACTTGTAGATATATCTAACAAATAGGCATCTCGTGTGCACTCCAGCGTACAAGTTTTTCCGATCAAATATTGTAAAAGATGTAGGTCTTTAGTTTTATTATTACTAACTATTTCAATCTCATTTTCCATTAAATCATCTAAACTTATATTATATAACTGTGCCAATTCCATGGCTTTATCAACTGCGGGTAAGGCTTGATCACATTCCCAGTTAGAAATAGTTTGTCTACTCACTGATAACTTATCTGCAACCTCTTGTTGACTATAGCCCTGTTTTTTTCTTAATCGCATTAATTTTTCGCCTAACATCTGCTTTCCTCCTATAATTAACAGTATAAATAAACCATCAAAATAATGCTACCAAAGATATTAGGAATGTTGTCAAATATTTTTGACAAGCCTTTCTAGACATAATCTTAAACAGCCGTTTTACTCTTGACCGCTTGAGAAAAATCTGTATAAATCCATTTCGTCAAATCAATTTCTTTACTTTTAGCAATACACCACGTCATTACTTGGAAAAGAATAATTAGTAAATATGCAGCCTGATACTCGTCTAAAGCAATATCTAATGCTAAGGTCTTATTGATTGTGCTTTCGTAATAGCAAACACGTGCTCCGTATACTGTGATTCATAGGCTTTTAATAGTTTTGCTTTAGATAATCTTGGACTTGGCGTTTCGCTAAAGAAAATTCGATGTTCTGGATTGACTTCCAAATATGGTCCATGCATATAAGCCTCTAACTTATAACCTTGACTTGCAACCCTAATGTTTCAGAAAATTTTGTTTCCATCTCTTTAGCTGTTCCTACTGTTGCGCCATAATCAATAACACTGAAACGAACCGCATCTTTAAAATCATCATTATACTGACTTACAAAAGTTTCATTTTTCTTAATGATTTTATTAATCTTAGTTGTTACCGTATTTATCTTTTCAAGAAAAAGTGATTGCCCGTTTGGGTGAGGTCTCAAGTATCTTCAATATCAGTGAACCAATTATGTTTGGACTTCCTGTCGTTTTCAACCCTATTTATACTGTTCCTTTCTGTATTGTTTCTATTTGTTTCAACTTTAATAGCATATTTTGCAACTGCAGTTGGCTTAGTAGGACATACTTATATTGTTATCCCATGGGTAACTCCCCCCTTACTTTCTGGTTATCTATCTACTGGTGATATACGGGGTACGCCCTCACAGATCGTTATAACCATAATTGGACTCTTAGTTTATGCACCACTTGTATCAGCTTCTAATAAAGCTGCTAAAAAACAAGGTTTAGAAACAGCTGAATAATTATCAACCTGGCAGAATCGAATCGATTCTGCTTTTTGTTGCGAATCTTTTTCAGCAAAATATGTTATAATATTTTATTATTTTATTTTGTATTATTTGTATTATGTTATATAATACAAATATAAGAGGTGAGTAATATGTGGATTTTAATTTTATGTTTAGTTTTTATTAATGTAGTAATGTACTTTTCTTCTAAACGAGAGAGTCGTTATAATGAAGGACGCTTATTTTTAGTTACAATCCCTGATTGGGCTTATGAATCTGTTGAAATTAAAGAAATTGAGAAACAGTTTAAAAAAGAACATTTATGGGTATTTATTATCTCATTTATAACATTTATTCCTTTATTTATTTTTTCAACTAAATGGCTATTACTTTATTTTATGATTGTGATATGGTTTAACGTTTCCGTCTATTATGTTCCGTATAGAAAAGCACGTGCTAAATTATTAGCTTTAAAAAAATTGCGCAATTGGCCAGATGAAAAAATAGAGAAAATTAAAATTGATTTATCATTATCAGCCTATATGGAAAAACACCCTTTTAATTTAAGACGTTACTTCTTCGTTTTAATAATTGATCTATCTGTATTAGGAAATATGATTTATTTCCACGCTGAAAATGCCATGTATCTTTACATGGTATTACAATTTATGGTCTTAGTACTTGGAATTGTCTTTATTAAAAAATTACCAAATAAAACATTCTGTAAAAACAGTGAAGTAAATATAACATTGAATTTACTACGTCGTGATTCTTTTCATCATTGTTTTTTCTTTTTAATCACTGGTGATAGTATTTTTAACTTAGCTTTACAATTTTTCTTACTTGAAAAGCTACCTTTTGTAATACTCTTTTTAGTTGCCTTAATAATGATTCTTTGTGTAATTATCATTGTCATTAAAGCTAACCATTATCGAGAGAAAAAGGCAAAGATTCTCGCTCATTACAACGAATGTGAATATACCATCAGTAATGATGATTGCTGGAAAATCGGTTGGTTTGGTCCAACGTATTATAATAAAGCTGATCCACGTACACTTATTTCAGCGCCAAATGGAACACAGATGACATTTAATACTGCAAAACCGGCTTATCGAATTTTTATTATTGGTATTTGGACATTTGTTATTGCTTTATTGCTATGGTTATTTGGATATCCGTATTATTTAGATATAACTAATAATCTTGTCAATCTTTCTTTAACCGATCAAGCAGTAGTTGTTGATAGTCCTTTCTACGATGTTTCAATTGATCTTCAAAAAGTTAATAAAGCAGAATTAGCCGATGATTTAGGTAAAGGAATTAGAACTAATGGAACCGATACTTTTGTTTATGGTAAGGGAAATTATACTTTTGACCGTTATGGTAAGTGTAAAGTATACATGGCAAGTTTGCATCCTTGCTATATAATTTTGTATACTGATGATATAACCTATATCGTTAATGATGATGATATTCAAAATACTAAACTCATCTATCAAGAAATTCAGGAGGTGCTTAGCCAATGATTATTAATCTAGACTATACAAGTGAAATTCCAATTTATTTGCAACTACGTAATGAAATTGTTAAAGGTATTGCTAACGGTCAATTTAAATACGGCGAGTCATTACCAACCGTTAGGACTTTAGCTCAAGATCTTCAAGTAAATAATATGACCGTTAATAAAGCTTATGGGCTGCTAAAACAAGAAGGCTATATTTGTATTGATCGCCGTCATGGTGCTAAAGTTCAACCAACGATTGATAATTCTCATGAACATCAAGAAAAATTACTTGATGAGCTAGAGTTACTAGCTAGTGAAGCAATTGTTAAAGGCATGAATAAGGATGAATTTATTAATACTTGTAAAGCTTTATTACAAACAATTCAATATGATGCTTCGATTGTACAATAAAAATACCCGTAAATTAGTTACTCTTGCTAATCTTACGGGTAAATTATTTTTTACTCTTCTTATTTAATTTCAAGATTAAGCTATGTTGTTTGGCTAAATCTTGAAATAAATCAAATACATATTTAGCTTGCTCTTTTTTTGTTAGAGCTGACAGCTTTGAATTAGTTTCTATCTGTTTAATTAGACTTTTAAGTTCTTCTAACTCTAAAAGATTTACAGCAAGACAATAAAAACTCTTTTTTCGTCCATCATTATATTTTTCTAAAAATATTTTTAAAATATCTATCTTTTCAAGCTGCTCTTGATTATATGTGTCTATACCACCATCTTTAGCTTTCATTAAATCTTGATGATAATGTTGATGTGTAATAAATGAATCATATTTAGCAAATTTCATGTATTTATCACAAGGATATGATGAACATTCATAACAATATGTGAGATTATTATGTTCCAAACTACAACGAGCAATCCTACAACTTTGATTTCCTGCTCCACCACCACATCCTGGACAGTAACCATCAATATGCATCGGACACAAACCACAGTTCAAACCGCACAAAGATAATAATTGATTATTTCGTTTAAATCCTTTCATTTTTTCTCCCCATATTATTAATAGTTTAACTTATTATCTTTAATTCTAGCATAAATTTCCATAAAATATAAACCAGCAGATAAAATCTTTCCATTTTTAAAAATATATTTATTTTTTTTATTAGCTTGTAAATAACTTTTATTAAAGTATAATAAAAGTAGGAGGCACACATGACCAAAAAAATTCTTAAAGATGTAAAAAAACATCACTTACATCTATTATTACAATCATTATTTAGTAGAGACAGTGCCACAATGAGCGAATTGAGCAATGATACTCAATTATCACAGCCTAGTGTAAGAAATATGATTCGCCTTTTGCAACAACACGATATTGTTAAAGAAACAGGTAACGATCATTCAACCGGTGGACGTTGCCCAACCCGCTTTGCATTAGTTGAAAAGCATTTTAATATAATCTGTCTCTATATTCAAAACCCTAAAATAACTTATCAAATTCATTCTTACAAAAAAATACTAACAACCGATATTCTGGAATTTGAGGATGAACAACAATTAATTACTCTAATTAAAGTGCTTCTCACCAAATTCAATTGTCAATGTATCGTTATTGCAGTTGAAGGAATCGTTAGAGATAATGAATATTTAACCGACCACAATAACCACTTTGAAACCCACACTTGGATCACAGAGTTAGAAAAGAGTATCAATATTCCTATTCTAGTTGAAAACGATGTCAAAGCGATGCAATTAGGTACTTGTTATCATCATCATAAAAATAGTTCAATTTATTTGCACCTAAACAAAAAGGGAATTGGTAGTTCATATATGTATAATGGACAATTAGTTCATGGCAAATATGGAATTGCTGGTGAAATAGGACTTATTCCTTATCACGATATTTCCTTAAATCAAGCAGTTAGGACATGTAACAAGCCAAAAGACTTTCAAAACATTATTGCTTATCTATTAATAATTGTTTTAACGTCTTTAGACCCTGAGCATGTTGACCTTTCTCTTGAACTTGATTGGGACTTGGATTGGCATTTAATTAATGAAACTATTTATACTTATCTACACTCACAATTTATTTATGATATTAAAGTTTATAAACAATATTTAGATAACTTATTCCATGGGTTAAATTATTTAGGAATTGAAAAAATATTAAAACAATTAGTGGAGGAAAGTAATGAAAAAATATAAAGCAATTATTTATGACCTTGACGGAACAGTATTAAATACAATAAATATGAATATGTATCCCTTGATTAAGATTATTAAAGAAGAAACTGGTGAAGATTGGACATTTGAACAAGTCTTAAAATTTTTACCCTATCCAGGTATGAAAGTAATGGAAGAGTTACAAGTAGCTGATAAAGAAAAGGCTTACGCTAGATGGGTTAAATATGTCAATGAATATGAAGAAGGCGCTTCTTTATACCCAGGGTTTGAAGAAATTTTTGAAGCATTTGACGGAAGCATCATTCAAGCAGTTGCTTCAGCAAAAACAACAGCACAGTATCAAATTGATTTTGTTGCAAAAGGTTTAGATAAATATATGAAAACTGCTGTTTTAGCTAACGATACAGTCAAGCATAAACCCGATCCCGAACCGTTATTAGAATGTTTAAAGCGATTATCTTTGCAACCTGAAGATGTTATTTATATCGGTGATGCTCATTCTGATTATCTCGCATCTAAAAACGCTGGTATCGACTTTGGTTATGCAAAATGGGGAAGTGTTTCCGCTAAAGGTATTGATAAACCAGATCACGTGTTTGAGCAGCCACTTGATCTATTAAAGTTATTATCTTAAATGACTGAAAAAGAAAAAATGTTAGCTAGGGAATTATATGATTGTGGCGATGCCGAATTACTTGCTCTATGGCATCGAGCCAAAGATCTAGCCCGAGATTATAATCTAACCAATTCTAGCGATACCAAAAGAAAAAGTGAGCTTCTTAATGAATTATTAGGTAAAGTTGGAAACCAATTATGGATTACCCCACCTTTTCATGTTGATTATGGCTGTAATATATATTTTGGGAATAACTGCGAAGTTAATATGAATTGTACATTTCTCGATGATAATAAAATTATTATTGGTGATAATGTTTTAATTGCTCCAAATGTACAAATATATACCGCTTATCATCCTACTCATTATCTTGATCGTTTTACTATCAGTGAAAATGAAACATTCAATTTTTGTAAAACACAAACAGCCCCAGTTATTATTGGTAAAAATGTTTGGATTGGCGGGGGAACAATTATTCTACCGGGAGTTACAATTGGTGATAATACCGTAATTGGAGCAGGTAGTGTTGTTACAAAAGATATCCCTGCTGATACAATTGCTTATGGCAATCCTTGTAAAGTTCATAAAGCCAATGAACGCAGCAAAAGTATTTAATAAAAAAGAACTAGATTTAACAAATCGTTTGATGTGACCTCAGAAAGTTAGATCAAAAATGATATGTGCCCTGAATTTTAGATACATATCAAATTCTAACGGTTAGGAGGTCGGTACAGTTAAATCCAGCTCTTTTTATTTTATTCAATCTTCAAATCAACTAATTCACTGGCATAATCCGTTTTGTAGTCCCCGTTATATTGCTCACTAAACACTTTTATCTGATAGTTATCATGATCATATTTTTTTGGCAACTCAATTAAAGCAACACCCATTTTAGTAACACTAATATCAGCTAACTGACCATAAGATACAATCTCATTTTGTGTTTTATCAATTATAACTGCACTGAGTAAATCCCCATCGCCTTGGGCATTATAATTAAAACTTATTTTATTATTTTCTTTAACCTGATCGCTCACAACTAAGGTTTGTGAAGCATCTTTTAATGTTAAACGATAATCACTAAGTAATTCTTGATGTTCCACGTCCTGCATTGCTTTGCTCCCGACTACTCCACTGACTTTACCACCTTGGGCTGCAGCAAAAAATAAAACTGCATGAGGATCAAGATTAGCAGTAGCTCTTGCACTAAGATGCTCGACAGTAATATCTAATTGTGCAAAAACTCCACATTTAGAGATATATCCCGCTAATTTAGGATCATCTTTAGCAGCTGCTGACAACCAGTAATAATTCCCCTCCTGACGATAATGACGATCTTCAAGTCCACAACTATTTGAATTCATTATTTTTGCTGTTGGGGCAAAAAATTTATCACCAAATAACTGTGATTCTATAAATGAATAACTAGTAACAGTAACAACGTCACCACCTGGTTGAGTAGTATTAAATATTACTTCCGCTTCTTTTGGTGATAAAGTTTGAGATGCTAACGCAATCTCTGCTTGTCGTAAAGTACTAGTTTCATAGCGATTACTTTCCTGATCAAATGGTGTTGAGGTTTGAAGCTTTGTTGAAATTAATAAAATGGATTTAATAGCTTTTCCATCTTCATCAAAAAAGCTAGTTTCTTCCGGATTTAAAATATTCCATTGAAATTGACCATCAGCCCCTAAATATAAAGTTTCAAACTTCCCGGATGTTCCCCTAGCTATTTTTTCAACAGCCTTATCTGCCATCATCATACTTTGTTTATCTTGTATATTCAAAGTATCGGGATTTTTATAATTATTAGCCGGAGCATTATTTTTTAAAAATAATCCTATTAAAGTTACTATAATTACAGTGCAACCAATCTTAAAATATTTTTTAGGCATTTTCTTACCTCCTGATCATTCAAGATCATCCCTAATACTAACTTTAAACAACTAGTACAACCGCTTCATAAGCCCGTAATTTCCCTCTTATCAAATCATTATAATTTCCTAGTAACACCTTTGCTTCAGCTTCAAATAAAGTTTTATCATAGGTAACCTCTTTAGCTGTAAAATTAGATAAGACAAATAATTTTTTTCCGTCATACTCCCGTTTATAAACATAGACTTCATTACTATCCTCATAATATTCTTGATAATCACCAAACTGAACAACTTCATTTTCCTTTAAAATTGAGATCATTTTTTTATAGTAATTAAAAATTGAGTTTTCATCAGTTATTTGTGCTTGTGCATTAAGCCATTTATAATTTTGATTAACTTTGATCCATGGTTCAGCATCAGAGAATCCTGCATTTTCTAGATCATTCCATTGCATTGGAGTACGTGCATGATCACGACTTGATTTATTAATAAATCGAAGCATCTCTTCAGGGGTAAACATTTTTTCCACTTCAACATACTGATGATAAGAATTTATACTTTCAATATCTCTAAGCTCACCAATATTCTTAAACTCAACATTAGTCATTCCAAGTTCTTCACCTTGATAAATATAAGGAGTCCCTTGTAAAAAATATTGGGCAGTAGCAAGCATTTTTGCTGATTTTTCCCAAGTTTCTTTAGAACTTGTATCTCCAAAACGACTAACTACTCGTGGTTGATCATGATTATTCCAAAATAACGAATTCCATGCTCGTCCATGCATATCAATTTGCCATTTTCTTAAAATTGCTTTTACATCCGTTAATTTAAATCTTTCATCACTCCATTTTTGTTTTTCACCACCATCAACATCCATTAATTCAAATTGGAAAACCATACTCATTTCTTTTCCATCATTACTTGCATATTGAATAGCTTCTTTTGTTGTCACTGCTGGAGCTTCTCCAACAGTCATCACATCATATTTTGAAAAAACGTTATCTGTTAACTCACGAATATATTCATGGACACGAGGTCCATTAGCACTGACACTATGCCCCTTTATTGGACTATCTTGATAAATATTATCTTGATCTTTAGAAATCAAATTAATGACATCCATTCTAAATCCATCAATTCCTTTATCAAGCCACCAGGCAATCATTTTTTGAATTTCATTTCTAACATCAGTATTATCCCAATTTAAATCCGGTTGTTTTTTAGAAAATAAATGTAAATAATACTGTTTCGTTGTCTCATCATACTGCCAAGCTGAACCTAGAAAACAACTTGTCCAATTATTTGGTACACTGCCATCTTCTTTACCATCTTTCCAAATATAATAATCACGATATGGATTATCTTTACTTTTCTTACTTTCGATAAACCATCTATGTTCATCAGAGGTATGATTAACAACAAGATCCATAACTATCTTAATATTTCGCTTATGAGCTTGCGTTAAAAGATTCTCAAAATCAGTCATATTTCCAAAACATTGCATTATCTCATAGTAGTCTGAGATATCATATCCATTATCATCATTTGGCGATTCATAAATTGGCGTGATCCACAACACATCAACTCCCAATGTTGCTAAATAATCTAACTGCTCAGTAATCCCATTAATATCACCGATCCCATCATGATTGGTATCTTTAAAACTCCGCACATATATTTCATACACAACACTCTTTTGCCACCAGTTTTTCATTTTATTATTCCTCCTCAAATCCTAAACTATAGCCCAATATAAACGAAACAATTAATAATACTAACATCATAATTATACCATAAATATTATTATAAACATCTTTTTCCTCAGAAAAAGCAAGCGTTATCATTATAATATCTTGTAAGTTCTAAATAACTTATAAAAAGCCCCTAGCAAACTCGTAAGACTGATCACAATTACATTTATATCCATTATTATAAATACTTTAAACATTATAAAAAAACTAGAGCTAACTCTAGTTTAAATAGCTGTTAATTTAATCAGCAGCTTCTAATTTATAATCTTTCAATATTCTTTTTAATTCTATTAATCGATTTTTAAAATTAACACTAGAAATAAACTGTTCTGTGAACTTCTCAAACTCCACTTCACCTTTCTCTACTACTAAAATAAAATAGCATAAACATAACAATGGCATATCACCAGAAATTATATTTGTTTTAGTCCTTGTTGCATCACGATAAAGAACATCAATGTGTTCCATTATCAGCTGTTGATATTGCTTTAATTTTTGATCTACCTCCTGAAGTTTACTTATATTCAAATACTCAAACATCCTAATGATATTCTCAAAATTACCCTGACTAACCTTCTTAGCTTTCATTTCTTTAATTAAAAATTCTGTCAATTCATTATATTCAGGACTTTTGACTTTAAATACAGCTAATGATTCTTTATCAATATCAGCACTTAAATAAGAAAGCAGCAAATGATTTTGATATGCAAAGATCTCATTTTTAATTCTTAAAAATTCCTCATCTGCCAATTCTAACAATCCAGCTAACCGTGAAAAACTCCTTTTAATATCATAGGGAATCTCTTCTTGAGATTTATAACCTAAATCATGTTCAATCTCAGCCCATGTGTATTGCAGAATTGAGCTAATTTGAATTTCTAATTTTAAATTATGATACTTAAGATATTCCTGTGCTTTAACATACTTAGGATCAATTTGAACCACATAATGCAACGAACGATACCCAAAACGTTTTGGATCCAGACTCTTTCTTTTATCAATAGAATTATCACGATCAATAATAAACTCATTTTCAATTAATTTCGATATTTGATCAACAGTATCCGTATAATATGTAATTACCCTAATACCTGATAAATCTGTTATTTCATCTAATTTTTGATACTTGTTTTTTAACTCTATCTTTTTAGATAAACTCTCAATACTCTTTGTTCTACTAGTGATTGAATGAAACGATATTTGTTCACGATTCAACAAATTACATATATATGTTTCCATCAAATTTGTAAATTGTTCATATGTTGTAAGATTATTGCTATATTCTCTTACTAAATTTTCATTATCCATAATTTTCCCCTCTAACTCTCTAGTCATAAGTTATTATCATGCACTATTATACTTGTTAAGAAACTAGAAATTTGACACTTTATATCTTTATGAGTCGTATTTTTATCAATTTCTATTTTTTACTGAACCCCCTTTAAGATCATTCAGCCATCCAAAAAATATTAACACTGAGACTCTATCCATTATTATATTGATTGATGATTTTTCTTAAAATCTTCACCCCAGCTATACATAGCATCCAAGATTGGTTTTAAACTATAACCTAACTCAGTTAGCGAATATTCGACTTTAGGAGGAACTTCGGGATAAACTTTACGACTAATCAATCCACTCTCCTCCATTGCCCGAAGGTTTGAAGTTAATACTTTTTGAGAAATCGTTCCGATTGATTTTTTTAACTCACCAAATCTTTTTTTCCCTGGTAGCAGATCCCTAATAATCAAAACCTTCCATTTATCACTTATTAATAATAATGTAGTTTCAACTGGACATTTTGGAAATTCTTTCATATGTGTACTCCTTATAGTTTCTTATAGTAACTAAGTATATTTTATAAACTATACTTATGAAAGTCAAGTTAGTTACATAAAAGAAACTAAGCCACTTTTATGTGCGTACTTCACAAATAGCAACCATTGAAGGATAATAACGATGAGAAGGGAGTGTTATAATGTTTCAAAGAGAATCACTTGATATTTTAAAATTGAGTCAAGCAATCAAAAAATGTGATGCAATCTTAATTGGAGCTGGAGCTGGACTTTCTAGCGCCGCTGGTCTGTCATACTCAGGGAACCGTTTTAAAAAATATTTTAATGATTTCATTACAAAATATCATTTACAAGATATGTATTCGGCAGGCTTTTACCCCTATCCTAGTTTAGAGAAATACTGGGCTTATTGGAGTCGTCATATTTATTATAACCGCTATTTGGAAGCCCCTAAAGATACTTATAAAAAATTATTAAACCTACTCATTAATAAAGATTATTTCGTCATTACAACAAATGTTGATCATCAGTTTCAAATAGCTGGTTTTATTAAAGAAAAATTATTTTATACTCAAGGAGATTACGGACTTTGGCAATGTTCAAAACCATGCCATCAAAAAACTTATGATAATTACGAGACAGTTGTTACAATGATCAAACAACAGCATGATTTGAAAATTCCCAGTTCACTAATTCCGTACTGTCCAATATGTAATGCTCCAATGACAATGAATCTTCGCTGTGATAAAACATTTGTTCAAGATTCCGGCTGGTATCATGCCCAAGAACGTTATTATCACTTTTTAAATAAATATCATTATTCCAAAATCGTTTATTTAGAATTAGGAGTTGGCTATAATACCCCTGGAATTATCAAATATCCATTTTGGCAATTAACTATAGAGAATCCTAAAGCTATTTATGCCTGCATCAATCAAGATATTATTGATTTACCTTCGGAATTAAAAAAACAGACTATCATGATCAACGATAACATTCATAATGTCTTATCGTCTTTGGAGAAATTGCTATGAATCAAATAACCCGATTACAATTTTTAATTAACTATTTAATTCAAGAAAATAAACTTGAAATTGAACTTCCTACAGAACAAGCACAACTATTTTCCCTTTATCGCTCATTAGTAAATATTCGTGAAGCAAAAACAGCTACTGACAAATTCATTATGATTCAAAACAAAATGTTAAAAAATGAAATTAAACGAAAAGGAATCATTGACTCAAGCAATTTCAAAAAATCAATGAATATCTGGCGTGGTGATATCACCCAACTAAAAGTTGATGCCATTGTAAATGCTGCCAATAATCAAATGGAAGGATGCTTTATCCCTGGACATAATTGTATCGACAATGCTATCCATACCTTTGCAGGAGTTCAATTAAGAAATGAATGTCACCAAATCATGTCTAAACAGCGTTATCTTGAGCCCACCGGAAAAGCAAAAATAACTAATGCTTATAATCTTCCTTGTCGTTATATCGTCCATACAGTTGGTCCTATCGTTCATAATGTACTAACAGATGAAAAGCGCTTTTTATTAGCTGAATGTTATCGTAATTGTTTAAAAAAAGCTGAGGTTTATGGATTAAAAAGTATTGCTTTTTGTTGTATCTCTACAGGAGTATTTAACTTTCCTAAAAAAGAAGCAGCTCAAATTGCAGTCAATACAGTATCCACATTTCTTAAAGGAAGTCAGATTGAAAAAGTTATTTTTAACGTTTTCAAAGAGGACGATGAAATGATCTATCAGCAATTACTAAATAATAAATCTAAATAGAATCGTAATATTTTTAGGTGTTTTGACAACACCTTTTTCTTTTGAATGATTTAAATCATTTTACATATTTATGGTTTTGATGAATACTAAAATCAAAAGTGCTATACTAATATTAAAGAAACGTTAAATTTGCGTAAGAGTTTTGTAAGTAATCCGACTTTACTTGATAATTTTTTTAATAAATATTATGTTATTTTTAGAAACAAAATAGGAGGCGCCATTTCAATGAATAAATGTAAAGAAAATCGTGAATTATCTTGGCTTAAATTTAATGATCGAGTATTAATGCAGGCTAAAGATAATAAAGTCCCTTTAGGTGAAAAGTTAAGTTTTATTTCTATTTTTCAATCAAATCTTGATGAATTTTTTATGGTTAGAATTGGATCATTATATGATCAAATGCTATTCTATCCTAGTTCTAAAGACAATAAAACTGGAATGACTGGTGAAGAACAGCTAAAGGCATGTTTACGAAGAATTACTTATTTAAATAAAAAGAAAGATCGTATTTATCAAAGTATTATGGATGAATTAAAAACTCATGGATGGGGAATCGTAAAATACCGTGATTTAAAGAACAAAGAAGATCGTAAATATTTTGAAAGTTATTTTGAACGAGAAATTCTTCCATTAATCTCTCCCCAGGTTATTTCAAAACGTCAACCATTCCCTTTTTTAAATAACCGTGAAGTTTATGTTGTTGTTCAGTTAGAATCAAAGAAGGGAAAAAGAAAGATGGGAATCGTTTCTTGTGCAAATGCTATGGATGAACGAATGATTGCGATTCCTAGTATGCAAGGGAAGTTTATTTTGATTGAAGATATCATCCTGCATTTTATTTCTAATATCTTCTCTAAATATACAATAAAAAATAAAGGTTTCATCAGAGTTACAAGAAGTGCTGATATTGATGAAGATGATCACTCTTTAGAAGGTCATGAAGACTATCGAGAAATGATGGAAACATTAATTAAACAACGTAGAAAATTATGTCCTATTCGTTTGGAAGTATCACCAGGCTTAGAAGAGTTAGAAATCTTGATGTTAATGAACTTCTTGAACCTCAAAAAACATCAGGTTTTCGAGTGTAATGCTCCATTAGATTTGAAATTCACTAGTGAGTTACGTGATCATTTACGCTACATTCACCCAGAAATGTTCTATAAAAAGTTAGAAGCTAAAAACAGTCCTTTAGTTGAAAATACTGTTCCAATGATCAAACAAATTTTAAAAAAAGATATTTTATTATCATATCCATATGAGTCGATGTCACCATTTCTCCGTTTATTAGATGAGGCTAGTCGAGATACAAATGTTGCCAGTATTAAAATGACTTTATATCGTGTTGCAAAGAAATCTAAGATTATTAAATCATTGATTGAAGCTGCTGAAAACGGTAAAGAAGTTGTTGTTTTAGTTGAATTACGAGCACGTTTTGATGAAGAAAATAACATTGACTGGTCAAAACGACTTGAAGAATCTGGATGCCGTGTTATCTATGGTTTAGATGGACTTAAAGTTCACTCAAAATTATGTTTAATAACTTATAAAAATAATCAGGGTGTTCATTATATTAGCCAGGTGGGAACAGGAAACTATAATGAAAATACATCAAAGCTTTATACTGATTTATCACTAATGACATCTAACTACGAAATTGGGGAAGAAATCAACAGCATTTTTAATCATCTATGTCTTGGCGAAACAGAAAATGAAGTTAATCTTTTAATGGTTGCTCCTAACTGTATGATTACAAAAATATTTGAACATATTGATAATCAAATTGCTTTAGCCAAAGCGGGTAAAGAAGCTTATATTGGATTTAAATGCAATTCCGTCACTAGTAAAGAAATGATCGATAAGCTAATCGAAGCAAGCCAGGCAGGGGTTAAAATTGATATGATTGTTCGTGGTATATGTTGTATTTTACCTGGTGTTGAGGGATTAACTGATAATATTAGAATAATTTCTATTGTTGGTAGGTACTTGGAACATTCACGTATTTACATCTTTGGTAAAGGCAGTGCTCAAAAAGTATACATTTCTTCTGCTGATTTAATGACAAGAAATTTATCACGTCGTGTTGAAGTCGCTGCCCCAATTTTAGATGAAAAATTAAGAAAACGAATTATTACAATGTTTAATACAATGTTGAAAGATAATGTTAAAGCATGCCGCTTATTAGAAGATGGTACTTACAAACGAGTAAAAAATAAAGAGCCAGAATTGAATAGTCAGGAATATTTTTTCAAATAATTGGCAATATAAATAATAATAAAGGAGTGATTATATGCGGGTAGGTATTTTAACAAGTGGTGGTGATTGCCAAGCACTAAATGTAACAATGCGTGGTCTAGCAAAAACTTTATATCGAAATGTAAACGATATAGAAATTATTGGCTTTCTTCAAGGCTATAAAGGGTTAATGTATGAAGATTATAAAATTATGAAGCCCAAGGATTTTTCTGGAATAATTAATATTGGTGGGACAATTTTAGGAACATCACGTTGTCCTTTTAAAAAAATGCGAGTAATTGAAGATGACTTTGACAAAGTAGCTGCAATGAAAAACACATATGCAAAATTAAAATTAGATTGTCTTGTTGTGCTAGGCGGAAATGGTTCTATAAAATCAGCTAACATGCTCTCTCAAGAAGGATTGAATGTTATAGCGCTACCTAAAACAATCGATAATGATACATGGGGAACTGATTATACTTTTGGCTATCAGTCTGCAATTGATATTGCAACCACATACCTTGATCAAATTCATACTACCGCTGCCAGCCACAACCGTGTTTTTGTAATTGAAGTAATGGGACATAAAGTTGGCCATATTTGTTTGTCAGCAGGAATTGCTTCAGGCGCTGATGTAATTTTGTTACCAGAAATTCCTTACGATATTAAAGAAGTAGCTAAGGCTATTAAAACTAGAGAAAAAAATGGGAAAAAATTCAGTATTATCGCTTGTGCGGAAGGCGCTTTATCCAAAGAAGAAGCAACACTATCAAAAAAAGAGTATAAAGCTAAAGTTAAAGCCCGCAATGGTCAATCAGTTGTTTACGAGATTGCAGCAGAATTAGAAAAATATATTGATAGCGAAATTCGTGTGTCATGTATTGGTCATGCCCAGCGCGGAGGACAGCCATGTCCATACGATCGAATGATCTCAACTCAATTTGGGGTAGCTGGAGCCCGTTTAGTTATGGGCGGAGATTATGGCAAATTAGTTATCTTAAAAAATAATGGAGTTACTGCTATTCCCTTAGTTGAAAGTGCTGGTAAACTAAAATATGTTGATGCTGTAGGAGCAAAAGTTAAAGACGCTAAGTTACTAGGTATCTCATTTGGTGATTAAAAAGTCTAAATATAGATTAATTTCTATATCTAGACTTTTTTACTTTAATTCACTAGTTACATCAATGACTTCAACTAATGAAAACTGCTCATCATTAAATTGATACTTTAAAACAACACAATTGGGCATATCATTAGGTAGCGATACTTGCTGATTTTGTTCCCATCTTTTCGCAAAACAATAGCAAGAAAGACCATGTGAGACTATTAACACTGTTTCTTGATCAGTATTTTTCATAAGTTCTAAAACAGTTGTTGAAACACGTTCACTTACTTCATTTTCACTTTCACCACCAAATTTCTTAAAGAAATCGCCAAATGGAAAAGGGGGATCAAGATCATCGCTTTCTCCTTCATAAATACCAAAATTCCATTCTTTTAAACCTTTAAGCCGCTGATATGGGAGGCTAGTTACAATTTCTAGAGTATCACAAGCTCTTTCTGAAGATGATGCATAAGCACCATCAAAAACAATCTCATTATTCTCCAAATACTCTTTTACACATCTTGCTTGTCTTTTTCCCAGTTCTGTCAAAGGTGAATCACACCACCCCTGCATTAACCTTTTTTGATTAAATAACGTTTGTCCATGACGCATCATATATAATGTTTTCATATTTTGACTTCTGGTATATTGTAATTAACTTATTTAACCGTCAATTGTATACACCTCTTCCTTTCATTAGATTTCATTTAGAATCGAATTGTGAATAGGTACTTTTGTTTTTGCCTTCTGTAGCCCGACTACCTGGAAAAGGTTAATACCACATCTTTGTATCTTAATTGTAATCAGTTAGATAAGTTTTTGAACTTGTATTTCGCACCAGGTCTTTGATACTCTGTTTGTGGTTTGATCACATTTCATTACCTTATATAAAGAAAGGATGTGTTTTCCATATTTTACACTGATATCGATGTTGACAAATTTAGATGAGACTAGCGATATCCATAACTTCAGCTCTACTGTCAAAGTCATAGAATTTGTAGGTATAGACCCCGGTACTTATCAGTCAATTTCTCGAACAGCACAGTCAAAACGTGGTTCGCGCTATTAAGAAAAAGCTATATCAATACATTCTGCCAGTCTGCAAGTACAATCTCACTTTCAATAAATATTATAAACTAAAACGACTGTAAGGTAAATTCCACAGATGTGCCTAGGACCACTCAGTACGAAAACTTACAAGAGTAATCTATAAATTATTGTCTGAAAACATATAGTTTGATAAAAACTGCTCATTTAAAAATGCTGAACTTAATATTTTTAAAAAGCTGCATGCAGTAGTAGTTTTCAGCGTAACCAAAATTCACTTTTCAAAGAACTAAAAAATATTTTAGCTAATTATCAAAAATTACTTGATTTATATATAGTTAACTTTTCTTGATCATTTACAACCGATAAACTTGTGTATCTAAAAAAATACAGTATACTTAAATTATATATTACATTTTTTTATTTACATCATTTTAATCAAAAATTGAAAAGGAGCTTACTAAAATGAAACTAATAATTGAAGAAAATGAACAAAAAATGAGTGAAAGTGCAATGTTTATTCTATTAGGTGCCATGATGCAAGATAAACGTGTCAATATTTCACTTACTTCCGGTCGTTCTCCTAAAACGATGTATGACATGATGATTCCTTATGTAAAAAATCAGGCTAAATTTAAAGATATTGAGTATTATCTTTTTGATGAAAACCCATATATTGATGAACCTTATGGACCAAACTGGAAGGATATGCAAGAATTATTTTTTAAAGCCGCTAATATTCCTGATGAGCGTATTCACATTATGACTTCAAATGACTGGCAAGACTATGATAATAAAATTAGAAATGCTGGAGGAATTGATGTAATGGTGATTGGTCTTGGATATGATGGACATTTTTGTGGTAATTGTCCTCGTTGTACACCTTTTGACAGTTATACTTACTGTATTGATTTCAAGAAAAAGCAGGCCGTTAATCCAGATTATGGAGACCGTCCTCGACAACCTCATACTTTGACAATGGGTCCTAAAAGTCTAATGCGAGTCAAACATCTAGTCATGATCGTTAATGGTAAAGAAAAAGCAGAAATTTTTAAACGCTTCTTAGATGAGCCTGTTAATCAAGATGTGCCGGCAACAATTTTAAAGCTTCACCCTAACTTTACTGTTATTTGCGATCAAGCAGCTGCTAGTTTGATTGATCCACAACAATATTCTAATTTATAACAAAAAACACAGTGATCTATTTTTGATATTCTCTCTATCAAGTAGATAGGGCAAATGACCAAAAACTACTTATGAGGAATCATATCATTTAACAATCACTGTGTTTTATATTATATATTCTTATGTTTTTTGATTTCATACATCCGACTATCAGCACATTTAATAACTTCTTCTAAACTTTTGCCATCATTAGGATAAACAGCATATCCCATGCTAACTTCCGGATAATATTCAAAGCTATCTAAATTTATCTTTTCTGTTATTTGCTCAGCAATTATTTGGAGGGTCTTCTTGGTGGAAGAATTATTTTTAATAATGATGACAAATTCGTCACCACCTACTCGAAAAGCATAATCCTCTCGTGATAAGTACCTCATGATCCGTAAAGCTATTTCTTTTAATAACACATCTCCTGCTAAATGACCATATGTGTCATTTACAACTTTAAATTTATCTACATCTAAATAAACAAAAATAAACGAAGTTTGACGAGCAATTAAGTCGTTTAAAACAAAATTCATTTTCCGACCATTATAAAGCGTTGTTAGATAATCACGATTAGAAATATCGATCATTCTTCGGCGCTGTTCGTTAATTTTTAGTAATGTATAAACTAATAACGGTATCAACAATGACAAACAGATAGCTAATATAATAACTGGCATCAAATCACTACTTCGAACCCATCCGTTAATTGGTGAAACACTCAAAGTCCAAGTATTTCCTGGAACTTCAAAACTTAAATTTATTGTGTCATCTAATAGTTCATGATCGGATTTCAAAATAATCTGTTTTTTATTATTATCTGGATCAATACGCCATAACTGATATTCATATCCCATATTTTCAAATGAATCTAGATGTACTGAATCAAAAATTTCTGGTACATTTAAAACAACAATTGCAAATCCCCAAAAATTATTTTCTCCATTTTCTTCTAAATAAATTGGTTGTCGAACAACAATTCCCTTTCCTGATTGATAGAGTTCGAATGGTCCAGCCAAGGTAGTTTCCCCAGTATCACGAGCTTTTTTAGCTTCCGTTGCACGTTCTGGATCTTCGAAGATATTTCCAAAAGCTCCTTCATTACCTTCAAGAGGATAAACATATTGAACGTCTCCCTGCGGAGCTAATTGAATACTTCTAAATGTATTATCATCATTATATAGTTGATGTGCAACTCGATCAAAATCATTAATATTACCATTACTATCTACAATTAGCAGCTTCAACGTTTCAGCAGTTTGAATATACGAAGACAGGACCCGATCTAGCTGACTAACTTGAGCCTCTGTAAAATAATGAATTTTCTCTTTGGCTGCTGCTACCTTATCATTAATGACACCGTACAAGATAAAAAATGATAGAATGCTCATTATCATAAATATTAAAATTGCAGCAATAAATGGCTTATGTTTCTTTATCATCACTCTACCCCCTATCATAACTATAGAACATAATTATATCACTATTTGCAACACTCCTCAATTTAAGTAATTTTAATAAAAAAACAACTATTACAAAAATAGCTGCTTTTCACTTATATTATACTTAATAATTTTGATTTTCTTTGATCATTTCAGCAAAGATTTCTTCTGATAAATGTTTTTTAGCAAATGGATAAACTACTGTATCCTCTTTTTCAATATGCCTTCTTAGTAACATACAATAAGCATGTCCATTTGAAATTATTGTTAGTTTATCAATTAACAAATGATTGCGATGATAACGTTGAAGTGCTTCATCCCACTGTTTAACATACAATCTTGCAAGATCATGTTCAACAATCATACCATGTCGAACCAAATTTTCAGCAACTTTACCTAAATACTCTATCATATATCTAAATAAAATCTTTTCTTCACGCTGATGATGTTCTTTATCAGCAAACTCTCTAATAAATAAAATATCTCTTTTCATTTGTTCATAATCAAAAATATTTGCTTCCATAAATTCTATTAAACGTTGCTCTAATTCATTAACAAATGCTAATATTTTTTGATGATCAGCTTCTAAATCTTTAATTATATTGTTTGTCATTTTATTCCTCCATCTTTAACATATAAGTATTATAATTAAGTCTTGAAAATACTATATGGCTATCTGAAAGTACCCCATCAAGCCAAGCTTTGCGATATTTTTGAAATATTTCAAAATCTAAATATTGATGAACCATTTCATTATATTCATAAATAATTTGATTTTCCTCTTGGCTCATTATTTTAATACCTTTATCACAAGGCATTCCATCGATAAGATAATTATTAATTACTTTGAATAATTCTATGCAGTTATGATAGTTCTCATTGATTGAAATTTCTTTGCCAGCCTCGAACAACACTTCCCTAACTTCCTCAAAATCACTTTTTTCTATATGTTCAACAATAAATGCAAATCGTTTTTCTACTATCATCAATTCCATAGAAAGCCATTGATGAATTGCTTGATGATCAATAATTTCCTCTAGACTTCCATCTTGAATTGTGCCACATTCCTGAGCAACAATCTCATTAAGCTGGGGACAAATTCTTTTAAGAATCTTTTGATTTAATTGTTCTTGATATTGAATTTTTCTATATAACCAATAATGTACTGGCCCTAAAAACGCACTCATTAAATTCCTCCTACTGATTTAATTGTTTTAAAATTTCTTCAACATCTAAACCATGGACTAGACAAGCATCAGCTAAAGTTTCAGATTGCGATGCCGGACAACCAAGACACCCCATTCCACTATCGCTTAAAATTTGTGCTGCTTGTGGATCCATACCAATAATACTTCCAACTAGCATATCGCGATGAAACTTATCTTCTTTTTTTGTCTGAGGAAAAAATAAATTTAAATCTTCTTGAACACTTTGAATACCAGAAATTTGAAAATTATCTACAAGAAAATCAACAATATTAGGTGATAAAAAGGCTGGTAAAGTTGGTCCTAAATGAATATTTTTAACTCCTAATGATAACAATGCCAATAAAACAATTACAGCCTTTTGTTCATACCAGGCAATATTATAAATAACTGGTAACTCATTAATATCTTCTAATGCAAATACCTCTTTAAGTTTTAAAGCAATCATCGCTAGTGAATAAGAATCATTACATTGACCAGCATCTAATACTCGAGGAATACCATTGATTGTTCCTAAATCTAGTTTATTATAACGATATTTAGCACAACCAGCTGTTAAGATAACACTATCTGTCGGTAAGCTTTGAGCAAAATCAGTATAATATTGACGGGTTGGATGACGCCCATCACATCCCGCCATTACAACAAACTTTTTAATATCCCCATTTTTAACAGCTGTTACGATTTGGTCAGCCAACGCAAGTACTTGATGATGAGCAAAACCACCAACAATCTTACCAGTTTCAATTTGAGTAGGAGCTAAGCATTTTTTAGCATGCTCAATGATTTGTGAAAAATCCTTGTAGCCGTGTTCATCTTTATCAATATGAACACATCCCTCAAAACCAACTGCTCCAGTTGTATAAACCCGTTCTTGATAACTAGCAAGTGGCGGTACTAAACAATTTGTTGTTAATAAGACCGGTCCATTAAAAGCCTTAAACTCTTCTCTTTGTTTCCACCAGGCATTACCATAGTTTCCAACAAAATTTGGATATTTTTTAAAAAATGGATAATAATGAGCAGGTAACATCTCACTATGAGTATAAACATCTATTCCCGTATCTTTAGTCTGTTCTAATAGCATTTCTAAATCTTTAAGATCATGACCAGAAACTAAAATTCCCGGGTTATTTCGAACTCCAATATTAACTTCTGTTATTTCTGGATTTCCATAAGTGCTAGTATTAGCTTGATCTAATAATTCCATTACCTGAACACCATATTTTCCAGTTTCCATCGTTAATGCTACATAATCATTTAAAGACATCGTTGAAGTTTCAATCTTAACCAAAGTAGTTTCAATAAAACGATCAATCTCATCTTTTCGAAACCCTAATGCATGAGCATGTTTATTATATGCTGCCATTCCTTTTAAACCATAAGTAATCAGCTGTTTTAAACTTCTAATATCTTCATCTGCTGTTTCTAAAACTCCAACCATCTGCATTCTTTTCTCAATTGCTTCTATCTCCATCTCCATCCAAAGAGCTCTGTTTGAAAGTACAGCTTGATCATCTAACTGTAAAAGCAGCTCTTTTTTTAAAGTAAGTGTTTTTCTAACAGCTTCAATAATCATTTGATCATCAAAGTTGGCATTAGTAATTGTAATAAATAGATTTTCACTCACTTGATCATCATATACATTATTGATTTCTTTACCTTTACAACGTACCTCATTAATTACCTCAGCTAAGCCTTTCGTAACATCAATTAATAAATCTTGCAGCCCTGCTGTTTCTGGGGTCTTTCCACAAACACCAACTTGACTACATCCCTGATTTCCTACTGTCTCTTGACACTGATAACAAAACATTTTATTTTCCATCATAATTTCTCCTTTATAATCTCTATATTTTTAATAATCACATTAATCGAGAGTATTAATCTTGACTCCACAGCCATACTATAATAAAGTATTTATAACATTTATGTTGTTTTTACAACAAAAGGAGCAAATTATGAAAAAATTACAAATTTTAAAACAATGTTCATTATTTAAAGGAATTGATCCTGCTGAAATTGAAAAGCTATTAAACTGCTTGAAAAGCCATGAAAAAACATATCAAAAAAACGAAACAATTATCAGACAAGGTGATATTATTCATGAAATTGGATTAGTTCTTGACGGTCAAGCACATATTTATCATATTGATTTTTGGGGTAATAAAACAATTATTAGCGAAATTAAAGCCAGTGAATTCTTTTTAGAATCTTATGCCTGTGCCTTACAACAAGAAATTGATTTAAATGTCGTAGCTACAGAAATAACAACAATTCTTTTCTTAGATATCTCCCATCTTATTAGATCATGCCAACACTCATGTTCTTTTCATCATAAAATAATTCAAAATCTCCTTTCAATCGTCTCAAACAAAAATGTCCTTTTAACTCAAAAAATTCATCACTTAACTAGACGAACAACTCAAGAAAAAATTCTTTCTTATTTAAATTCGCAAGCACTAAAAAATAATTCTTTAACTTTTGAAATTCCTTTTAATCGTCAACAACTAGCTGACTACTTAGCAGTAGAGAGAAGTGCTTTATCTAGTGAATTAAGTAAACTACAGAAAAATGGTATTATTGCTTATAAAAAGAATACATTTCAACTAAAAAAATCATGAAAATATATAAATTCATGATTTTTATCATCTTCCCTCTTTAATCTTGTAATATTTCCAGATTTAATAATATCAATATTTTTAGCAATCTTCTTTTCTAGAATAGTCATTTTAATCCTCCTTTAAATTTCCAAACTATTCCCGTCATTCCAATGCATCGTTTCATCAAAATTCCCCTTTTGATTATAAAGATAATATCTCTAACTGTCTTTTTTTACTAAAGCTCGACAATACCAACTCATAAGCTTCATCTAACATATCCTTTAGTAATTGATCGCTAATCGAACCATTTACTTTTATTGAATTCCAATGTTTTTTATTCATATAGTAACCAGGAATTATATCTTCATGCTGTTCTTGAAGATCCATTCCGTTTTCTGGTCTTAATTTTAAAGTTATATAATATGGATTATCTTGTTCATCTAGACAAACTGCCACACACATCTTACCGTCAATAACATATCTAATCCAATTCCATTCTGTTTGAAGATTTTTAGAAATTCCCGCCTTCGCTAATAAATAACTGTCTATCCATTCATATTTCACCTTTTAATCTCCTTTGACCCCTGTTTAACCAATTAATGCACTAAACAAAATATACATTAAAGTTCCAAACATAAAAATACTCCCTAAAACAACCAAATAAAGCTTTTTATTCATTGCTAGATAGGCAATATATTCTCTTAATACAGCATTGGCTAAATAATAGAAAGCAGTCTTACCACCTAATCCGCTCATTATCAGACCAACTTGGCGGGCATAAATACCTGCCCTCATTAAATGATAACTACTGCTGGCATAAGCGCATTTATAGTTTTCACCATGGCTTTTTTCTTCCATGACCGCTTTAGAAAACTGCATGTTTTCAAGAGTGTTTTTAGACTTTTCTTCCGTTATAATTAATTCTTCACTATAACCCTGTTCAATCGCATACTCTTTCATTGCTAGAGCTTCGGCTCTCGTTTCATCACTTCCTTGTCCTCCGGACATCAACAAATAAGGTGCAAATCCTTTTTTCTTTTCTTGCTTTTTAGCAAACTTTAAAGCCGCTTGTATACGCTTTGCTAATAAAGGAGAAACATTTCCATTAATTAGTCCACTTCCTAAAACAATGATATAATTTAAATTCTTTCTAGGATGAAAAAGATTTGTTAATATCAAAGTTTCTATAAATAAGAAAATATGAAAAGTAAGAAATAAGATCATTACGATCAGGCCACTCCACAATGCCATAATTGGTAATGGTGGATTAATCCTACCTAAAAATGATGATAGTGTAATCAGTAAAATTATCCCTACTGCTACCAACAAAGTCAAAATATGCGAAAGACTGAACCTCTCTTTTCGAAGAATGATAACACTATTTATTAATAAGAATGCAATTAAGATATAGACTCCAAATAATAAAACAAACAAGGCAAATAAAAAAATTACACCAACTAATAAATATACTAATCTATTTGAATAATTAATTCCTAACATTACTAAAAAACTAGCAAAGGTACTTAAAAACATGAAAAATAAAAAGCCAGCTAGTAAGTTTATATTTTGCTTTCTTTTTATCCTCCAAAATGCGCCTAACCATAAAAGTGTTAGAATAACCAAGATCAATATATAGGGCATCATTTTACCACCGGCTTTCTTTCAACTCTATTATAGACTAATAACGCCGATATACCAAATAATACACTTTTCCAAAACTAAATACACCGTGATAGTTTCTATATTATTCATTATTCAGGATTAAACGTATAACACTAAAAAGTACAAATTCCTTTGTACTTTTCTCTGCTTAAAAATGTGTTTCATCAATATCAAGATTGTCTAATGCTTGATTAATAGCCGCCATCTCCTGTTCAGTCAACTCAACTTCCATTGCTCCTAAATTTTCTTCCAAACGATGTATTTTGGTTGTTCCTGGAATAGGAACAATCCAATCTTTTTGATTAATCTCCCAAGCTAGAACAATTTGTGCGCTAGTAGCATTTTTACGTTCAGCAATTTCTTGCACTAAATCTAATAAGGCCTGATTACGTTTCATTACTTCAGGATTAAAACGTCCCATATTATTTCTAAAATCACCTTCAGCATACTTTGTTGCTGGCGTATATTTACCTGATAAAAATCCGTTTCCTAGTGGAGAATAAGCAACAAATCCTACATTTAACTCCTCACAAACTTTAAACACTTCCTTTTCAGGCTGTCTAAAGACCATTGAATACTGATTTTCAATACAAGTTACTGGACATACCGCATGTGCTCTTTTTAAATAATCTAATGGTGCATTTGATAAACCCCAATGTTTTATTTTTCCTTTAGCTATTAACTCTTTCATCACGCTAGCCACTATTTCTGGTTCTACTTCAGGATCAACTCGATGTTGATAATATAGATCAATATAATCAACGCCTAGTCGTTTTAACGATCCCTCTAATTGTTCTCTAATCGAATCCGGCTTACTATTTAAAATATTTTGTGGTTTACCATCAACGATTTCTTGTCCATAAATACCAAATTTTGTAGCAATAATTACTTCATCTCGAGGGAAAATCTCCAATGCTTTACCTAATAAAACTTCATTTGCTTCACCATATACAACAGCTGTATCAAAAAAATTGCATCCTAAAGTAACCGCATGTCTAATTAATTTAATCATCTCTTCACGATCAGCAGGAGCCCCATAAGCATGATCCATTCCCATACATCCAAGCCCAATAGCAGATACTTCTAATCCTTGACCTAATATTCTCGTTTTTCTCATTTTTATCTTCTCCTATATTTATATTTCTTTTGCATCTTTATAATATATAATTATTTATAAACATAGAAGTCTCAATAAGTAGTATCGATATAACCTTAGGGTTATATCGATACTATATATCTAAAACTCTTTTTACTGCATTAACAAACTCAATAACTTGCCGTGAAGGCTCTAATGAAAACAATAAACCATAAGGCATATAATAATCCCATTCAACTGGAATAGTTTTAATTAAAGGATGAATATTTTTCCAGCTCTTGACACTCATAAGCAAACTTTTATTATTTTCGCATTCATTAAAAACAGAGATATCAAAAAACTCAAACTCTTTGATTATAATAGTAGGATCATTTTTAATTAAATCATCACGCATTTCATCAACATATTTATTCCAGCCTCTTTTAATCAGCATTAATTCACGTCCATGAATATCTTGCAAAGACAGCTTATCTTTGTTACTTAATTCATCATAAATAGATAAAGCAAGACAAATTGATTCTTTTTTTATTTCTAGAGAATCACAGCCCCGCTGTTTGAAATTATCCTTTTCAAATACACCAGCAACCAAATCAATATTATCGCCTAAATTAGCTAGTATTTCTCGAGCATTTTCCGGAGTATTTTCAAATGGAATTAGTTGAATTCTTAAATTAGGACATAATTCATGAATCCGCGGCCATAAATCGATAAGAAATTGACTTGGTGTTGTATTTGATGTTCCAATTCTTATTACCATTTCTTCTTCTTCCATCGCCTTGTGTGCTCGTACAATTGAATCCTTTGCATATTTAATTAAATATTTGGCATCCCTGTATAAAGATGCTCCTGCTGGTGTCAAAGATACCCCTTGATGAGTTCTTTTTAGAAGTTTTAAACCCAAATTTGTCTCTAAAATATTTATCTGTTTAATTACAGCACTAGGACTAATAAATAAGTCCTCTGCAGCTTTAGAGAAACTACCGCGATCAACAACCTTTATAAATGTTTCTAATTGAGGGTTATACATATTCTCACTTCCTTTATTCTATTTTAAATTATTTAAAGAATAGTTAAAATGTTTTTATAACCTATTTTTCTTATTCATCACATTTTTATTAGATATATATTGTTATTCTCGTCCATGCCAGCAGTTAGCTAGTTTAAACATTGTTTCCATATCTAATATTCCTCCCGTTAATATCTTTCCCTTAAGTTCTGGGTTTTCCATCGCACTTGATAAAATAATTCTTTTTAAAGTTATTGTTGAGATATTCGGCATACTTGATTTTAATAACGCTGCTGCTCCTGCTACATGTGGGGCTGCCATTGAAGTTCCATTCAAGGGGCTATACTCACCAGCAAGGTCAAGACTGAGAATGTTTGTTCCAGGGGCTGCTATATCAACAGTTTTAAGACCATAATTTGAAAAACGGGCTAAAGTATCATAGGGATCGACCGCTGCTACAGAAATAATATTTTTACAATCATATGATGCTGGATACATTGGATCAACATCATTGTTAGTTCCATCATTTCCAGCCGAAGCAACAAATAAGCCATCATACTGATCAATGGCATCTTTTAAAGCTTGTGAATAAGCTCGTCCACCCCAACTGGCATTTAAAATAGAAATCTTATAATAATTTGCAAAATCTATTGCCGCAATTGCCGAAGCAACATCAAGACCAAATTTTAAAGCTGCTACTCTTACTTGCCAGCATACTCCAGTAATACCAATACGATTATTTCCAACTGCACCAATCGTCCCTGCAACATGACTACCATGACCATCTAGATCCATTGAATCACTACTATTATCTGCAAAGTTCCAGCCATAAATTAATCTTCCATTCCACGTAGTCCACATATTTTCTCTTATGTCCGGATGATTTTGATCTATTCCTGTATCAATCACTCCAACACTGATACTACTATCACCAGTTGTATAATCCCATGCAAGCGGTGCATTGATTTTTTGAATTCCCCAAAGCTGATTGTATAAAGGATCATTTGAGATAATATGCATTTCTTCAATATAATCCGGTTCTGCATAAACAATATATGGACTTGATGATAATTTTGCAACTGCATTAGTAACTGCATGAGGATTTTTATCTTTTAAATAAATAAGAACTATATTAGTTCCCTCATTTAGACTTTCAGTATTCTTTGAATGGAAGATGATTTCTGCTTTTTCATAATCAATCCCATCTAAAACAAGATCAATATAATAGTCTAGTACATCTTTAGAAGTAATATTTATATTTAATGCTACAATTACTTTTCCAAGCTCATAATTATTATTCATTTTACTTCCTCCTTACTATATACTTTATATTTTATGATACTATTTCCAATTCATTACTATATTTATTGCAGCGCTTTGTTGAAAATAAAACTGTATAGCAGGAATAAAGTGAATTTTGTTTGCTAAACTATGGTAATTAAAAAATTGACTCTTAACATGTGAAAGTGTCAATCCAAAACTTAATCAAATTATCTTTATATTTTTTATAATTTCATATATTTTCTCCTGTCGTTAATTTTTTCAACTAATTATACGTACTAAAAAAAATAAATTTCAATTCAACTTACCTTTTTTAATATTGAGAACTTGTGTACTAAATAAAACAATATCCTTATTACATCTTGCCTGATTGTTTATCTATTTTTTCTTCATGTGTAACGTAATAGTACATCTTTTATAAAATCAAAAAGTACTGATTTAATCATATTTTTATTATGTTTAATATATTTTTGAAGATTATTTATTTCTATTTTTACGGAAAATCTATGACTTTTATTTATGGGCGTATAAAGATTAGATGGAAAGTGTGTCAGTTGAAATATATAATAATTATTCTCAACAAGAATAGAATTACTCCCTATCCTATAAATTTTATTTGCCTTAGATATTCATTTTGGATATTCTTGTAGATAATTCATTAATATTTGCAAATATATTATCTATCACTCTACCAAATTCTTCATCACTCTTACCTGTTGGATCATCCAAATTCCAATCTTCCTTGTATCTGCAAGGAAGAAATGGACAATTAACATTACATCCCATAGTTATAACAATATCTACTTCTGGAATATCGACTAGTAACTTAGGGTGTTGTGTTTTTTCCATATCCATATCATATCGTTTTTTCATTATCCTAACAGCATCCTGATTTATTTGCGGTTTTACTTCTGTTCCTGCTGAATAGCTTTCAAATACATCAGAAGCAAACAATTTTGCTATTGCCTCTGCAATCTGGCTTCTACAAGAATTATGAACACATATAAATGCGACTCTTGGCATATTATTCATTTCTTTCAAATTATCCTTTCAAATTGTTTAATATTAAATAAAAACAATAATAAGCAATTTCATCTCGCTTAAATCCCCTTCACAAAAAACACCTTGTTTCAATGATTCATCCATCTATTGTTAATATGATATTCTTAACTTCTTCTATCGTTAAAACCTTTCCAAAAGATACTACTTTCTCATCAATTACAAGCGCAGGTGTAGACATAATCCCATAGCTTGCTATTTCTGTAAAATCTGTGATATGTTCTATACTCATTTCCTGTCCTAATTCATCCAAGGCTTCTTTAACATTTTTCTCTAAAGTTGCACATTTAGCACAGCCAGAACCTAAGACTTTAATTCTTGAACCCTTATCTTTCTTTTCCAATCCTCTCTTCATACTCCCATCACCACATTGAACATTACAACAATTTTTCTCTTTTTTCTTAAATAATTTCATCACTTATTTCTCCTTTTATTCATAATTAAATTTTGAGACAACATCTTAATAATGGATTTTCTTATCTAGGAACTGCCATCATCCATTTATCATCTAGATATTGATTTATAACTAAAATAATTTCTTTAACAAAATCTTCTTTCCCGTCCTACCTTAATTATAACCCCAAACATGTACATCCACCAACTGAGTGAATTGAATAGTTAAAACCACTTTTTAACATTTAATTAATCTCCATCGTTATATTAAAATGTACAATATTTCTCATATTAAACATATCTTCTACATTAATAGAAATGAAAATATATTAAACATAAAACCTACAGATATAATACCTACTGTTACTATTGCCACAAATACAATCATAAGTTTTCTCTTCACTGCCTTTGATAGCATAATCATTGATGGTAAAGATAATGTTGTAACAGCCATCATAAATGATAAAACAGTTCCAAGCCCTGCCCCCTTTAACAATAGACTTTCTGCTACAGGAATTGTTCCAAATATATCAGCATACATAGGTACACCAACTACTGTTGCAAGTGGAACAGAATAAAAATTATGATCACCTAGTATAGACTGTATCCAATGTTCGGGTATTACATTATGAATGACTGATCCAATAGCAACACCTACAAATATATATATTGATACTTTCTTAACTGTTTCTATGACTTGTTCTTTTGCAAAGTTTCGTCTATCTTTGACTGTTAAGCTCACAAAACCAACATCTACATTATCTGTCTGTTTAATAAAATCAGCCACTTGGTCATCCATACCAAGTTTTTCTATCAACCTTCCCCCAACAACAGATATAATCAAACCAGCTATAACATATAACACCGCCACTTTCCATCCGAATATGCTCATTAATAATATCAGCGCTCCTAGATCAACCATAGGTGAAGAAATCAGAAACGAGAATGTTACGCCTAAGGGTAAGCCTGCACTTGTAAATCCCATGAAGATAGGAATCGATGAACAACTACAAAACGGTGTAACTGTTCCAAGTAAAGCTCCTAATATATTTGCCCAAATACCATAAAATCTTCCTAATATCTTTTTTGTTTTTTCTGGTGGAAAATAACTTTGAATATATGAAATAATATAAATCAATACCGATAATAATATAAATATCTTAATACTATCATAAATAAAAAAATGCAACATCCCACCTATTTTTTCATCTATATTTAATCCAATGCTAGTTAATATTGATCCAATCAATTCATTTAACCATCGCATCCCAAGAATCTGGTCTTGAAAAAACAGCAAAATTTGACTCATAGCACCCTCCTTATATCGATATATTTCGATGTATAAAACAAATAAATTTCCACCTATTTAGTGGTGGTAATTTATACAACAGTTAACCTATTTACATATTTCATACTTTGAGCTGTTGTAAATATTCTATTGCAAACTGTATACCATCTTTAGATAAAGAATAATGAGACCATTTCCCATCTTTTCTAACATTTACAATTTTAGCGTCAGTTAACAGTTTCATATGGTGCGATAACGTAGATTGGCTAACATCTAATATATCTAACAATTTACATGCGCAATGTTCACCGGATTTCAAAATATCTAATATTCTTAAACGATTAGGATCGCAGAATGCTTTAAAAACCTTAGCATCTTGATTAAACTGTTTTTCCATCAAACCACCTCATATCTATCTTCTTCGATGTGATATTAACATACATATCGATATTCGTCAATATATTTGTAAAATATATCGTAATTATAGTGCTTGAAAGAAATGATATTATTCTTAGATTCATGCATATAAAAAGCAGATATCATTTAAGAAATCTGCTTCATTCTCACGAAATTCTCACAAGAAAATACATGATTTTACTTATTCTTCATATGAGGTTGAAAAAGCATATTAGTTTAGGAATTTAAATACATTAAAAATATCCCTTAAACACTTAACTTTTATTATTTATGTATCCTTATTGTACACTATTTAATAAGGATTTGACAGTTTTTTGACAGTTATCCTATTCTAATTTAAATTAATTCTAATCGTTATGAACAAAATCAATAAGTTCTCTAATATCCGTTATATTTAAGGCTTCTGCTATTTTAGATAAATGCTCAAAATTAATTACAGTTCTTGTTCCACGAACTATATCACTAATTGTCGATTCTCTAACTCCTGATATTTGAGCTAATCTTTTTTGAGTAATTCCTTTTTCTTCAATTAGCTTTTTTATCATTAATTTTACTTCATAACTCATTGTAGTCTTCACTCCTTTGATATATTTATTTAACTAGAATTAATTACCTTTATTTAATAATACTGTCATATATGCTAGATCCCAAACGTTTTGATCCTTACCCACAGCATTAGGATTATCTCCTATTGAGGAAGCAAAACTCATTAACTTACTCGCCAATTCTGTTCCACATTTATTCCAAACTTCTAGCGGTTTAGCCCCACTATCCCATTCATACTTTTCTGTTTGGTCATTATATTTAACAAGAGATCTAAATGCAGCAACGACAGGATACATAATTCCATCCGGAATCTTATATTGTAATTCATGCATTCCAAATTTGCTTCTTGTTACAGTTTTCCCATCTTTAAAACCAGAATATTTTTTTCTACCATATTTACCACCAGTTTCATTATACTTTTTCGCAAAGTCTTGTTCTATCTCATCATATAAATCAAAAATGTCAGGAATTATATTCACATATTTTCTATATGATTCCACATCATCCAAATATATACTTAACATTTTTGCTTTTGATGAATAAGCTTGAATTGGATGGTTATTACCAGAAAATTTATCCACATTAAACATATTTATTATTGCTACAATTTCTCTTGCATCTATCATCTTTTCGTTTTTTCCTGTATCATCATCAGTAGAAATCTGATTCTGTTTAAATGCAATTCGTCTATAAAAAGGCATTCCTTCAAGTGCTTCTTTTATAGGTTCAAATTTATTTGCTAACTCAGCCATGGACTTCTCATCCACTTGAACTGAAGTATTTCTAGCTTCTGCTAAACTCTCAATAATATCTTCTACACCTGTCATAACCTCAAATTGCACATATTGATCTAAGTTTTCACCAATATGCTCGCAAACAATCTTATATGTATGCCCTCCATCAATGTTTCCATGATATAGAGTATCATCAAAATAAATAGTTACTTTACCAGTTTTATTATTATAATTAACTTTTTTAGCTGATAAAACAATACCTCTATTTTTCAAATGAAAATATCCATCGTTACTTGTTAATGAATCAGTGATAGCTTTTGCAACATTTGAAGTCAATTTCTGATCTCTAGGGTTTGTTGCCATTGGAATTCCTTCTGCAACATTATCAACTTTTACATAGAAAACATATTTCTTTGATTTTGAATTTTCAAAAGGGTCATCTAATTTTCTAAACGAACTTTCTTTTACCAACATAGTTTTTTCTAACATTTCTTTTACCTCTTACTTTCTATCTACCTAACACCATAGTGTTAGAAGAATCTCATTGATATTCCGGATATCTTAATTACATAATAACGCAATATCGTTATTATGTCAACTGTTATAACAAAAAAAAGAGGAAGAACCAAATTTCTTTGTTTCTTCCTTGCTTCTTTTACCTACAATCCTTACACCATGATTGATTACGAACTTCACCATTTTTAGTCATTTTTCTAAATCCAAATTCACTAATCGGTTTCTCTTTTCCACAATGAGGACAAACTCGCGTAGGTTCACTTCCGTTATATCCACTAGCTTGAACTATAGGTCGCTTATTATTCTTATTTCTACCAAACATTTATTCACCTCCAATTACCGTTTATGATAATTTAGTTAAATTAAATATCCATTTTAACCAACATCTAACTGATTGCGATCTTCTTACTATCTGACTTTCATTACATACATTCAATTCTCTCATCCTTACTTGTATCGTTTCTTTTTCAGGTAACTCACCCAAATTTTTAACAATTGAGTCGAAAAATTCCGCAAATATTTGATGTTCTAAAATAAGAGACACTAATTTTAATTGTCGTTGTTTATACTGCATTTTATAAATTTTCTTGCCTAGACTTGTTAAAACAGATTTCACTTCATTCTCTTCTGTCTTAATTTTTTCAAATAACCCTAAATACTTACCTGCATTATAGTAATATTGAGATTGTCTATAAACCGGCTTATTGTTACTCAAATTAGAACCAAAATGCATTAACTCTGCTATCTCTTCATCATTCATTGGATTGTCATACATATTTTCTAAAAGTGAAATAATACGTTCAAATGAATCTGCTTGTACAAATGGAGGAATATTTTTATTATCTTGATCATCAGTATATTTAATCCTTGTTTCATTTCTAACTTCTATTAGTTCTTCTAATGTTATTTCTGTATCTTGAAGGGAATAGTTCTTATTTTTTATCAATCTTATCGACGAATAATCATTAATGTCAGTAAATTCATACTCAAATAAACGATATATTTTATTAGAATAGATCGAAAACACTAATCTAATTGGTTTATTCACTTTCGTTTTCCAAAGTCTATACGGATAATAAAGTTGTCTTACATGAAAATCAGGGTGTACTACATTTTTTGCTTCCATAATTACTACTGAATCTGTGTTTTCAAATCCACCGTCAATTTCACATTGAGCATTGTTTACTACAATATTTCGCTTTACCCCTCTATGAGTGTCCACATTAAAATCGAAAATACCGGTTCCCATGCGGCCATTAAAAGTCCCCACATTTTCATCCGTTTCTAAGAAATCGTCAAGAATTTTTGAGAGAATTAATACATTGATTGCATTGGCTTCTGAAGTAATGTTATCTACATCTATACTTTCATATTCTGGTAATTCTACAGATGTCATTTTTGTAATATGTTCTTCTAATTCAGGAATATCTTGGTACAACAAAAAATCACCTAATACATACGAATGTCTACTATTAGGCAAAATATTAATTTTGTTTTTCTTTAAAATTGAAGGAAGTTGTTCAGAACTATCCCATTTAGACATTAAACGTGGTTCTTTAAACTCTTTTATTTGAGATGCTTCTATATGAAAAACACCATTTTCTTCAATTTGTTTTACAATATCGTATTTTTCTAATATCTTTCCCCATGCTTCTTCAACGGAGATTTCTTTATTCTTCCTCATAATTGTATATCAACACCTCATTTATCTCGCCTCTAGAATTTCCTTTACTATTTATCGATCTTTTAGCCCTTATTATCTTTATATTGTAATCCTTATACAATTCTCGAATGAATTCGCAATCCGAATTTGATTGTAAGAACTTAATTCCCTTTTTATTTAACTTATCGCATTCTTCTTTTAATTCTCTTTGTTTATCTTCATTAAAACCATTTTCTGTATATCCTGTAAATGATGACGAAGTAGATATTGGCATATATGGTGGATCAAGGTAAACGAAAGTTCCTTTTCTTAACCCTTTTAACACTTCCTTATAATCACCGTTTTTAATTGTAATAGAATTCTCATTAAAATACTTTGACATTGCTCTCACTACAAGCTCATTTACAATATTTGGATTTTTATACTTACCATAAGGCGAGTTAAATTGTCCAGCAGAATTTACTCTATATAAACCATTATAACAAGTTTTGTTTAAATATATAATTCTTGCTGCTTTTTGAACAATTGTCATCTGACTAAAAATTTCAATATTTCTATCGTATTCTCGAACCATATAGAAATATTCTGCTGTATTATTTTCTTTATGAAACTGTAATTCTTTAATTAATTCTTCTGGATGATCTTTTATCACATTATAAACATTTATTAATTCACTATTATAATCATTCATAATTACTTTTTTAGGTTGTAACTCAAATAAAACCGCACCTCCCCCAATAAAAGGTTCAACATATGTCGAATAATTCTTTGGAATCATAGGAATAATTTCATTCAATAGCTGTCTTTTCCCGCCAACCCATTTAAGCACCGGGCTTAATAATAAATTTTTTCTATTTGCCATTAAAAACACTCCTTCCTATTTATGGCTATTTTAACATATTCTTTACTAAAACAAAATAGTAAGCACATTTCAAATAAAAAATTTAATTTTTTTAGTAATTTCACCTCTTTTAAGCTTATATATAATTAGGGAGGTATTTTACATATGAATAAATATAAATTACAAAACACTACAATTTGGAATTTTTCAGATAGAGGAAACTGGGCAACACATAAAGGAGATTATAGAGGAAATTGGTCTCCACATATTCCTAAAAATCTAATTTTAAAGTACACTAAACAAGAAGATATTGTGCTTGATTGTTTCGTTGGTTCTGGAACAACACTAATAGAATCCAAATTATTAAATAGGAATTCTATTGGCATTGACATTAATAATAATGCTATTAATATCACTAAAAAACGATTAAATTTTGCCTGTAATAATAAAGCTAAAACGCATTTATATTTAGGTGATGCACAAAATTTAAATATGCTTAGTGATAACTCCATAGATTTTATTTGCACTCACCCACCATACTCTAACATTATTAAATATAGTAAGAACATTCAAAATGATATTTCAAATTTAGAATATGCAGACTTTTTACTGCATATGAATAAAGTAAGCAAAGAACTATATCGTGTTTTAAAGCCATCTCATTTTTGTTCTTTTATGATGGGTGATATTAGAAAAAAAGGAAATGTAGTTCCATTAGGATTTCTAACAATGCAAACATTCTTAAACAACGGATTCAAACTAAAGGAAATTATTATAAAAGAACAGCATAACTGTAGATCTACCGCATATTGGTCCAATAAATCAAAAGATTTAGACTTCTATTTATTGGCACACGAATATATTTTTGTTTTATATAAGTAACTCATTGCAACAGGTAAACCGTAAGGATTTAAATACTCATTGATATAAAATAAATTTAATCACTTCATCACTCACTATTGATTCAATCATGTTCATTTGTCTAATCCATTCTATTTGATTTTCTTCTTTTAACTGCTCAGTAATACCCCATTTAACTTTATACTGTTCTAATAATCTATCATGTAATTCATATGCTTGTTGTTCTATTTCTAGCAAATGATCATACAATTCATTTTTCATCAAGAGAGCGTTATAATGCGCTCTCTCATTTTGTTTTAGATAATTTAATCTCATTCTTCCGTACTTGCCTAATACTTTTTTATTAGTTGTTCCTTTATCACTCATTAGATTAGGATAATAGTATTCTCCAACTTTAATATATTCAATTTTCTTTGTCATAATTATAGTCCTTCCTTTCCAAATACATTTTCTAGAACTTCTGATTTTGATTCCTCTTTTACGTGCGTATAAACACCTAGAGTGGTTTTAATATCCCCATGTCTTACTAATTTCATCGCTATATTAGGCTTCACATCATTCTCCACTAACGTAGTAGTAAATGTATGTCTTAAACAATGATAATGGAAGTCTAAATCCAATTCTTTTCGCAATTTACTGATACGTGCATTAAATGCCATTGGGTGTACAAAATCTCCATTAATATCCACAATCACTTTTTCATAAGGATTCTTTTCAAACCACTTCAACATACCTTCCCTTAATTTCGATACCATCGGGATAGTAGCTTTAGCATTCTTACTTTTTAAATCTTCTGTTGTATACAAATCTTTCTTTTTGAGTCCGTTATATTCCAATCTTCTTTGAATCTTAATTGTATTATTCTCAAAATCAAAATCTTCTTTTCTTAATCCAAAGGTTTCACTAACTCGTAACCCTGTATACCAACCGATAAAAAGTGCTACAGCATAAGAATAATAATTAAATTGCGTATAATCTTTTCTAGGGCAGTGATTGTCTACAATAATAATTTTCTCAAGCAATGCATCTAACTCGATTTTATCAAGCGTATAAACTTCTTTATCTTCAGTAGGTTTAGGTTTGATATGAAGTTTTACTAATGGCATAGGATTTTCTCTAACATACCCAGATTTCATAGCATGATTAAATGTTACATTAAATATTTTCTTAATATTCTTACCGGTACTTAATCCTACATCAAGTTCATTAAAATATTTTTGTATATCTCGATATTTAAAATCAACTATTTTTCCAAGACCAATCGTATGTTTTACATGTTGTTTATAAGTATACATATAGTATTGAGTTGTTGATCTAGCATATTTTACTTTACCTTCAATATCCATATATTCCTCAAACACTTCATTAAATGTAATATTACGATTAGCTAAAACATCTCCATAAGTAGCTAATTCATTTCGTTTCATAGCCTCATGCGTAGTAGCATCTTTTTTCGTTTTAAAACCACCTTTGAAATAAACTCTATGAACTCCCATTGAATCAACATACGGGAAGTACACTTGGTAAGTGTACCCCGATAATGCTTTTTTACTAGGTCTTTTACGAATTGACATGACTACATCCCTCCAATCTATTTTGAACTTTTTTAAATGCTTCTATTGCTTTTACACGATTAGAAACATCTAATCCTTTATAATCTCTTTGAAAAGCTAAAATATCGTCTTTGCTAATCATATAATTTCTACCAGTTTTAATTGCTGGTAAAATCCCAATTTCACGAAGTGTTGTAACTGTTGTTACATGAGCATGTAACATTTCAGCTACTTCTTCTTGTGTAAACATTTGTAATTCTGTCATATATAATAACCTCCTATCGTGTTCTATCTTTATAATTAGATTTATTAAATCGTTTGATTTCTACTTTTTCATTCGGTATGTGTTTTCGTTCTAAGAAACATAATCTATCCATTAAATATTCTTTTATTTTTTGAAGTTGATTCATGGATTTAGAACATATTTCTATTAACGAACGAAAATCTAATGAGTAGTCATTATTGATAAATAACTGTTTAAATTGATTATAGATTTTATCTAAACCTAGCATTGAAACAAATGCTTTATGAACATATACTTCCTGTTCTAGTTTCTCAATCTTATTATCATTTCTAAACATTTCGTCTCTTAACAATTTATTATCGTTTTTGTAATCATCTATTTCATTTTCTAACTGATGAATAGAATTATATAAGTTATTTACAATCTTTTCTTTTTCCTCTAACTTCTTAGCTAATGGCATTTTGCGATAACGATTGATTTCTTGTTTTTGTACAATAACTAAATTATTTAATACATTATTATCAGACTGTAAAACTTTATGAGAGTGTTTAAGTTCATCTATTAAAATATTACATTTCTTTAGTGTTTTACCTTTTTCAAGAAAGTTACTCGGTTCATAATCAATTGATTCAGCTTGGGCTAATAATTCTTCACTTACTTTTAAATGCTCATCTACGCTTTTAACTACTGCTTTAAAACTTAAATCCTCTTTCATCTTTAATTCTCTTACTGTACGATTTCCATTAATTGTCGCATCGTTTAAAATTTCCGGCATATATCCTAAATGCATCTCTAAATAATTGGCTAATGCTGGATGAAACTGTTTTAATTTTGGTTTTGAAATAATCTTCTTACAGTTCAACTTTTCTTTACCATCTTCTTCTATTACTGGTACAAAACTGAAATGAAGATGTGGTGTAGTTTCATCTTTATGCACCCATGCACCAATCACATTTTTCTCTCCATACTGATTTTTTAAATAATCATACGTGCAAGCAAAGAACTTACTTTCATCTTGAGATGGTACATTTTTTGGTAACGTAACTATCCAATCTACCATCACAATAATATCCTTACGATTAATATGATGAACTTCACTTAACCTTTGTTTTACAAACTGTTCAGTTTTCAATGGTTGCAATTCACTTGAAAGATTATAATTTTCATGACTTTTACTTTTATCAATATCTTTATTCGATAGTTCACTACCTTCTCTTCTTTCATAGTGAATTGCCAATCCTACTGTGTCACTTTGTTTATATTTTGCAACATGTGCCACTGCAATCACTCCTTTCAAAAAGCCCTCGGCAGAGCAAGTTTCCAAATGCTTTAGCTTTTGGTATAACTTGCTACACCAAAATTTGGTGTTGCTTTTGTGTTTGGAAAATGACTTATTTCGTGTCAAATGCGTCACTTCCTTTCCACACAAGAAACAACTGTCACAACTGACGCACTACTTATTTTCATCTTCATATCGAATAATTATTTTTCGACTTTCATGAGTACGTATTCTTTCAAAAGAAATAAAATTTTGTTCAAGAATACTTTTATGTTTTTTCAAGTACTTATATAAAGCATATGGATTAATTTCCATCTTTGCTTTTTGAACTATTTCTTGAGAATTTCCACATAATTCATGATTGTCTATTGCAATTATTGTATTAATTAAATTCAATAAACTTTTAGGTATATCTTCGACGACACTTTCTTGAGTATCATCCAATTCCCAACCAATTCCTTGATTATCTTTTTTAATTGGAATAATTTCTTTTCTGTGTCTTAAGACAAATTCTAAAGTACCTTCTTTTGAAAACTCGTCTATAACATTCAATAAAATTGATCCACTCGTTGCTCCTGACATCGCTTTTGGACCAATTAATCTATCCTGTCCATTTGCCATCCCTTTCTTTGTATGATGCAGGATAATGCAGACCAAGTCACATTCAACGATAAAATCCCTAAAATTCTTTAATATAGGATAAATTCTTTGATAACTATGATCTACATCAATAAACTCAGCAAGATTTATAAAGCTATCTATGATTACTAATCTACAATCTTCTGCACTTTCTACATAAAATTGCAAATCCATTTTGATATATCTTAAACTTTGTGCATCTTCACCAAATACATATCTAATATCTGGCGTAGCTGTAAATCCTAACGCTTTTACTCTTTCTTTAGCTTCATATTCATAGTTATCATTATCATAATAAATAACCTTACCCTTGCTGTTTGCTTTTCCTAGATAATCATTCCCATTTGCAACTGCATTTGCTAATGATGTTGCAATCATTGTTTTTCCTACTTTACTTGTTGCTCCCATGATATAAAGACCTGTTCTTAGCAAGCCATCTAATACATCATTATTCAATTTTTTAAATTCTTTGTTTAATAATTCATCTTGTGTATATGCTACCATAATACATCTCCTTTCTTAGTATAGAAAGAAGACCCATTTTTTGTTATAATCTTTAGTGAAAGAAAATAACCTATGGGTACTTCTTTCGGTATGTTAGGTTAATTAGTGAGTTTACCAGACAGAACTAATTAACCTTTTTCTTTTCAATACAATCATAATTACCACCTCCTTAAGTAAAAACTAAACGCAATTATATATTTGTATTTAGTTTTACATTATCAATATATCACCACTTACAACTATTTGCAACAATTTATTTGCAATTATTTTTATATATGTTATAATTCCTATTAGTAAAGGAGTGTTACACACATGAGCTATCAAGAATACATGCAAAAATTAATTGATACTACACAATTCTCAATTGAAGCCATTGCTCATTCTTTAGATTTAACAATACCGGCAGTAAAAAAGATATTGTCTGGAAATGTTAAAAATCCAAGTATGCAAACGATTGAAAAACTTGCCGAAATGAATAATGAAAAACCAATTGATATTGTTCAACAGATTTTATGTATTATACCTACCGAAAAAGATGGATTAACTAAACAAGAAATCAATTACATAACCACATCTCAACGTTATCTTTGTTATTTATACTTAAATGGCTATAATGTTGAATTTAACAATCATTTCACTACACTTGATGGATCCGAACTAATTTTTCCCGGTATCGCAACTAAGAAAAGAGAGCCAAATAATAAAATCTTAGTAGACGCTTTTAAATCACGCAGCTTTATCAAATCTAATGGAACTCCAGTTAAATATGATTCCTTACTAGATTTCCTATATCCACTATTTTTAATTAGTTCAATTAATACCTTCAAACGAGTAGATATCGTTATTGGAGATGAATTAGAAGATATACTTCCATTAGTATCTTTATATTCTTCTCACAATTTACCATTCAAATTTAAATTAAACATAATTCATTTTGATTCACTTGCCGGTGAAATCATCTCCACATATCAGCTATCATAAATACATACATATCGTTATAACATCAGGCATTCTATTGCTTGATGTTTTTTATGAACTATCTATTTTTTCTTGAAAATTTTTGACAGTTTTTTGACAGTTTTCATTCTAATTCTCTACCTTTCCATACCAATATAAAAAGCCCGCATAATCGCTAAATTTGCGATTATAACGAGCTTTTTCAACCTTTAACAATCTAAAAATATCTTATTTATTTTTCATATGAGGGAATAAAATTACCTCACGGATTGATTCTTGTCCAGTTAATAACATAACAAGTCTATCAATTCCCATACCCATTCCACCTGTTGGTGGTAAACCATATTCCAAAGCCTCTACATAATCTAAATCCATTTCATTAGCTTCATCATTACCTAATTCTTTTTCTTTTAACTGATTAGCAAATCTTTCATACTGATCAATTGGATCATTTAATTCAGTAAATGCATTAGCATATTCATTACCACAGATAAATAATTCAAAACGTTGTGTAAAACGTGGATCATCTAAATTCTTCTTTGCCAGTGGTGAAATCTCAATTGGATGACCATAGACAAATGTCGGTTCAATAATTGTTTCTTCAACATATTTTTCAAAGAATTCATTGATAATATGACCATAGCCAAAATGAGGTTCTACCTCAATATGATGCTCTTCTGCTAATTTCTTAGCATCATCAAAGCTTAATTGATCAGCAAAATCAATTCCTGTTTTTTCTTTAATTGCATCTGTCATTGAAATACGTTTAAATCCTGGTGCTAAAGAAATCTTATTTCCCTTATATTCTAACTCATATGTACCACAAACTTCATTAGCTGCATTTGAAATAATTCCTTCAGTTAAATCCATCATCCCTTCAAGGTCACTAAAGGCTTTATAAACTTCAATTGTTGTAAATTCAGGATTATGTGTTCTATCCATTCCTTCATTTCTGAATAAACGTCCAATTTCATAAACCGCATCCATACCACCAACAATTAATCTCTTTAATCCTAATTCAGTTGCAATACGTAAATAAAAATTCATATCCAAAGCATTATGATGAGTAACAAAAGGTCTCGCACTGGCACCACCTAAAATTGGATTTAATACAGGTGTTTCTACCTCAACATAGCCTTGATTATCTAGATAATGTTGAATAGAACGAATTATTTTTGGTCTTGCAAAAGCAATTTTACGAGCTTCTTCATTCATGATTAAATCAACATATCTTCTTCTATAACGTTCTTCAACATCACTTAATCCATGATATTTTTCTGGTAAAGGACGCAAAGCCTTAGTTAAATGAGTATACTCTTCAACCTTAATAGAACATTCCCCTGTATTTGTCATAAATACGGTTCCTTTTACACCAACGATATCTCCAATATCACCTTTTTTGATAATTTCATAAACATCTTCACCGACTGCATCCTTACGTACATATAACTGGATTTGACCATCTCGATCTTGAATATGCATGAAGCACACTTTCCCTTTGCGACGCTTTGTCATAATTCTTCCAGCGACTTTAACCTCAACAGCCATTTCTTCTAATTCTTCATGCGTCTTATCACCGTAAGTTTCCTTAATTTCTTTTGAATATGCAGTAACATCAAACCGTTGTCCAAAAGGATCAATTCCCTTATCTACTAGCTCTTGTAATTTTTCACGGCGAACTAACTCTTGTTCGCTAAACTTTCTTTCTTCCATTTTTTCCTCCTAAAATATAAAAAACTCTCATCCGCTAAAGGGACGAGAGTATCGTGGTACCACCCTAATTCGTTAATAAGTCACCTTATTAACCTCAACAACTATCAAATAATAGTTTTGCCTGTAACGTGGCTCACGTTATCTAATCAACCTTAATATCCTAGATACAGCTCCTAGTCTTTTTTCATTATATCCTGTGTTATCCCATTCCACCAGCCGAGACTCTCTTAAACACATAAAATACAATTACTCCTCTATTCATCGCCTTTATTCATCTTTGTAATCTTAACTTATCTTCCAATTATTGTCAATATCAATCTTTCCAAATCCACCATTTTAACTTTTTGGGATCTGGATTTTTACTACTTGCATAATATACTGCCATACGGTACATATAAAGTTGGCAGCGATCTACCATTTGTCCTCTAACATCACATTCTTTTTGATACATTTCTTCTGGGTCAGCGCCTTTTAAAGAAGCTATCGTTTCATAACCAATTAAATTCAATGATGCAGCAGTTGCTTTACCAACATAAGGTATTTTAGTTAACTCACTCATAATGATCACCTCAATTACATTATAAGCCACTAATAACTTAAAAGCTATCCTCTGGGATAGCTTTTGGTCAATAGAAATTTTAAGCAACAACAATTTCTAGTTATATTATTGACGTATTTTTATTTTTTATACATGGTCAAATGCATTTTCGATATCTTCTAACAAATCATCTATATGCTCTAAACCAATTGACAATCTAATAGTGTTAGCTTTAATTCCAGATGCTGCTAATTCAGCTTCATTCATTTGTGAATGCGTTGTTGAAGCAGGATGAATTATTAATGATTTCGCATCAGCTACATTTGCTAATAAAGAAAAAATTTCTAAATTATCTATAAATTTCTTAGCATCATTTTCGTCACCAGCAATTTCAAAAGTAAAAATTGATCCAGCTCCATGTGAGAAATATCGTTGATATAATTCATGATAAGGACTATTATTTAGTGATGGATGATTAACTTTTGCAACTTTAGGATGTTTACTTAAATAATCAACCACTTTTAAAGCATTTTCTACATGACGCTCTACTCGTAGTGATAATGTCTCCAATCCTTGTAATAAAAGAAAAGCATTGAACGGAGAAATAGTCGCTCCCTTATCACGTAATACTACTGCTCTAATTCTAGTTACAAAGGCGGCAGCTCCAGCAGCTTCAGTAAAAATAACACCGTGATAACTTGGATCAGGTTTACTTAATTGTGGGAACTTCCCTGAAGCCTGCCAATCAAACTTTCCAGAATCGACAATTACACCACCTAAAGTAGTTCCATGCCCGCCAATAAACTTAGTTGCTGAATGCACAACAATATCTGCTCCATGTTCAATTGGCCTAAATAAATATGGTGTTCCAAATGTATTATCAATAATTAATGGAATACCATGCTCATGAGCAATTTTACTAACTGCCTCAACATCAACTAAACTTGAATTAGGATTTCCTAATGACTCTATAAAAATCGCTTTGGTATTTTCTTGTAACGCTAATTTAAAATTCTCGGGATCATCACTATCAACAAATGTTGTATTAACACCATAATTTGTCAATGTGTGAGCTAATAAATTATATGTCCCCCCATAAATTTGTTTAGCTGCCACAATATGATCACCACTTCGTGTAATACTTTCAATCGCATAAGTCACTGCAGCCGCTCCTGAAGCTACTGCTAATGCTGCTACCCCACCTTCTAAAGCTGCCATTCTTTGTTCAAAAACATCTTCAGTTGGATTAGTTAAGCGTCCATAAATATTACCAGCATCACTTAATCCAAAACGTGCTGCCGCATGATCACAATTATCAAATACATAAGCTGCTGTCTGGTAAATAGGCACTGCTCTTGCTCCGGTAGGATCAGTTATTTCTTGTCCTACATGTAACTGTTTAGTTTCAAATCTTAAATTGTCTTTACTCATTTTATTTTCCTCTTTTCTTAATGTTTGTTATCTATGATTTATAAAAAACAATACATTCGTCCATTCCGAAAATTATTTCTGAGCTGTTGTAGTAGTTCAAAATTCATTTTTCTTCCCCTTATCCTACTGTTATAGTATGAATAGAGTATACTAAACTATTTCCTACCTGTCAATAGGGAAATAAAAAGTCATGTTATAAATTTATATGTATCTATTGTCAAACGGTCAAAAATAATTAACTTACTAGATATAAACTAGCATTTTATGGGGTAGCAATAGTCTTATATTATTAATGATTCCCTTTCTTTAATTTTGTTCTTTCTAAAACTTAAAAAATATATTGCTATACCTTTCAATTTTTTCCATAATAAAAATCTCACTTCTATAGTCTTGGTAAGATTATATTATCACATCTATCTACTTTGGCGAGATTATATCTAATTATTTAAAAGTTTTTATTAATGTGTTTTACGATGTCTATAATAGTATTGTATTGAAATTCCTAATAATGATAAACCGCTTATGATCAACAATCCTGTCATATCGACACTATCGCTAGTTTTTACAGCAGCTGTTGAATTTGATTGGGGAGCAACATCGGCATCAGGATTAGATGGAGTTGAAACTACTGTTTCACGATCCCACAAATAATCTTTTACAAATTCACTGAACTGACTACGCCATACACCCCAGTCATGAGCTCCATTTTTCCATTCAAAAACTACATTAGCTCCGGCTTTTATCAATTCTTCATTAATTTGAACATTGACATTCCGCCTAACAAAAGTATCAAAAATTCCTACACTCACATAGTATTGTGATACTTTGGGAAACGCTGCAACCATTTCCAGTGTTAATGTTTCTTCAACAAAATCTAATGTACGACTCGGTGAAAATACACCATAATAGCCAAATGTTTCATTACTATAGAACATTGCTTGAACTGTAACTGTAGCTCCACTAGACAGACCAGCTAGTACTTTATCTTGGGGATTTGCTGAAACACTATAATTCTTTTCAATGTAAAGCATAATGCATTCTGTAAGATTTTTTAGGCTATCACCCTTTTCAAAGTTAAAATATGTATTATCCTTAGTAACCACAATTGCGTCAGCCACTTCACCATCAGCAATTAGATTATCCATAATATTATTTGCTGAAGCGATATTCATCCACTCAACATCATTTCCCCCACCACCATGTGCAAGATAAATTGTCTTATAAGTTTTATTTGTATCATAGTCATGCGGTAAATATATACCTAACGGCTGGCTACTGCCATCAATGTTGTTATATTAGCCTCTATAAATGATAAACATAATAAGCTGATTATTTCTAATTTTAATCTTCTCATAAATCTAGCCTCCTTTTCTCTTTTCTATTAATATTTTATCACAACCTCATTTTGAAATTGCTTTTATTTGGCGTGGTTTCTATAATAAAGAAAATCATTGATAAATAATAAAAAGGGGCATATTTTGAACCTTACAAAGCATAAAAATTATAAATTTTCTCAAACAAACTACAAAGCTGATAAATTGCTTCACTAAAATTAATGTTATCATCAATTCTATAGCACTCATCAAGATTACGATTCCCCGTCGCAATCTTTCCTACATATAAATGATCAATCTTTTGTTCTTTAATAAAATGTTTCAATTCAAGATAGCCACTAAAAAATTCTGCCATTAAATCCAAATCACTTTTATATAGAGATACGACTATTATTAAGTCACTCCCAGTAAACTTTTTTTCAACTACCATCTGTCCATATGACTTTAATGATAATTGAATATCTAAATCTATCCCAATTTCATAAAACTTTTGTTTATATACAATTAGTGAGCTAACTGAGTAACTATCACCAATTACTATAAGTCTTTGTTTTTTTGCTAACTTATCTCTTAAATTTTTCTCAATAATTCTCTCTTTAAATATTTCTTGATGTTTTTTCTCTTTAGTAATCAAGTATTGAACGTCAGTGTAGTTTTTATAGCCTAATTTTTTTAAAAAACGTAATAAAGTTGATTTTGATACTTTTGTATCTTTTAAAATATCAACCATCTTGATTGATTCAATCTGATTACTTTTTTTGATCAGATACGCTGCTAAAAGATAATCATTACTATTATATGAAGAAGTACACAAAATTAAGTTTAGTTTACCTATTATCATAATAACCACCATAATAACAATAAGCTATATTTTGAAAATAGTTATCTAAAATCATATTTTCTAGCGTCTCATCTAGGTAACTAGGAATTTTTAAAAATAGGGCTTTTTCACAAAGAAAATTTTTATAGCCAACACAAATAAGCTTGTTTTTCCCCACTAATAAATGTTCAATCAAAGTTGGTTTTAACTCCGCAATTCTTCCTGTCATTGAAAGCAAAATAATTAAATCATCCGCTTGAGGTTCGATATAATTATTATTATAAATAGTATTTTGAATCACAAGTTTTTGCATCATCACCATATCACCTTGAAAACGCAATAATGAATCCATCATCTCATTCGAACCGATTAAAATAACACGGCTACATTTTTTAATCATCTCACAGCACTGATTTATTAATCCTTGATCTGATACTGTCCAATAATCATCGTTATCTAATAGCGGTTTTAAAAGCTGATTAACTTGTTGATTATTTTTGCGAATCGAACGTTCCTCCAACTGACTTATTCGTGCCGCCGCATGGACTTGCATTAAATCTTTAATAATTGAAATTTTTTTAAATCCAAATATTCTAAAAAAGCGATTGAGAGTAGAAACAGAAACATAACATGCATCTGCAATTTCCTGAAGTGTCATTTCAAAAACATCATAATAGTGCAGTAATAAATAATAAGCAATATTATAATTAGTATCTTGAATATCCGGATTATTAATTATTTTTAATAATGAAGTAACAAAAACATTCATTTAAGTTTCTCCTTCCCTATGGTCTTATTATTAAGTTTACCACCATGATACTACACCTGTCAAAATAGAAAAATCCTGTCTAAAACAGGATTTTTACCTTACTATTTAAGATGTTCAATAATATGACGTGCTACGATGATTCCATTTGCTCCTGCCTGAGCCAGCCCTCTTGTTAATCCGGCTCCATCACCTGCTACAT
>OLRM01000254.1_pt1 | contig 56921 bp, 41 predicted proteins | sample 1643211 | NCBI WGS metagenome assembly OLRM01 (sample SAMEA3136690, study PRJEB25190) | human gut metagenome | biome: human gut; feature: human-associated habitat; material: faeces | place: Austria | collected 2013
CCCGTATATCTTCGTTGCGTTCTTCCTCATGCTCGAGGGCTTCTTCTTTGTGAGCTCGCTTACCAAATTTTTCCACGGTGGCTATTTCACCATTCTGATGGCCATGCTCATCATGGGCGTTATGGTGTGCTGGTACAACGGCACGGCGGTTGAGCGGCGCCAGTTTACGCTGCTGCCGCTGCGCAGCTATCTGCCGCAGCTCAAGCGCCTGCGCGATGACGACCGCTATGAGCGCCTGAGCGACAACATCGTGTACCTGACCAAGGACACCCATACCGATTACATCGACCGCGATATCGTCTACTCGATCTTGGACAAGCATCCCAATCGCGCTCGCGCCTGGTGGTTCGTGAATGTCGAGACCATGGACGAGCCGCATACCTTTGCCTATTCGGTCGAGACGTTCGGCACCGACTACGTGTTCCGAGTGCATCTGTACCTGGGCTACAAGATCAACCAGCGTGTCAATGCCTACCTGCGCCAGATCGTTCAGGACCTGGCCGCCACCGGCGAGCTGCCGGCGCAGACGCATGACTACTCGGTCTACAAGGATCCGGGCATTATCGGTACGTTCAAGTTCGTCCTGATTCGTAAACTTCTGGCGCCTGAAAGCGATGTGGGGCCGCGCGAGCGTACGGCCATCACGCTCAAGTACATCATCCGCCGCGCCGCCGGCACGCCTGCGCGTTGGTATGGCCTGGAGAACTCCAACGTGAGCTTTGAGTACGTGCCGCTGTTCACCAAGTTCAAGGCCGTGAACAAGATGCAGCGCCTGGCCCCCAACGAGCGGCCGTAGGCGCCGACGGGTTGCACGGAGTTGGTTTTCGATGGACAAGATTGAGACCGGGGAGGCAAACATGGATGCAAGGATGCTTGATGGCCGCGAGGTGGTTGCCGAGCTGGTACGTGAGGCACGTGCTGACGCCGCCGAAGATCGGTTTTTGACGAACCGTGCCAACATGGATATGGCCGATCGCGTAATTTCGATCGTGGCACTGGTATTTGGAGCGGCGTGCGTGTGTGCCCTGCTCGCGCACGTGCTGTTTGTCTAGCGACCGCCGGTCGTAGAAGGCTTTACACTTGGAACCACCACAAGGGAAACCACTACAAAGGTGCCTGTCCCTTTGTGGTGGTTTTTGTTTTTGAGAGAGGGGCGGGGCGCTGATGGACGTCCGTACGGACGGCGATATTGCCGATAGCTTTTGGTGGCGGCGCACAACGCTGACGCGCCGCACTCCTCTGTATGACGCCTGCGTGTCGGTGGGGCTGCTGGTCACGGCGACGATTGTGGGCGCGCTGCTCGACCATCCGGGTCTCGCGCCGAGCATCATGATCGTCTATGTGTTCGCCGTTCAGCTGTGTGCATTCTTTACCTGGAGTCGCCTGTATTGCTTGCTGAGCTCGGCTGTCGCCGTGGCACTATACAACTTCTTGTTTGTTGACCCGCGCTGCTCGCTGTCGTTTATCGACCGCGTCTATCCCGGCATGTTCTTCGTCATGTTTGCGGTCTCGCTCGTGTCGAGCTCGATTGCCTTGGCCCTGCGCCGTGCCCTGGCGCAGGCCGCTGCCAGCGACCGCCGCACGCATATGGTGCTCGAGACCAACCGCATGCTGCAGCGGTGCGCCGATCAGCAGCAGATTGTCCATGCCATGGCAACGCAGCTGGCGCGTCTTTCGGGCTGTCCGGTCGTGTGGTACAGCGCCGATCCGGAAGACGATGACCTGCTGCCGCGCGCGACGTACACGGCCGTGGGCGATGCCGCGCCGGTGCATGAACTGGCGCCGCAGATGCCGCCGCGGCTCTCGGCGTCCGCCTATGTGGGAACGCCGCTCGATGCCACCTATGGCGGCTCGGCGTTTTATGGCATCTACCTGACGGTTCGCACAGGCGACGGCTTCGTGCGCTCGGGCGACCCCGCCTCGGTGGTTGGCGTGCTGGCTATCGTAGCCGAGCCCGACGTGCTGACGCACGAGGAGCGGACACTTGCCGATGCCATCGTGAGCGAAGGCGAGCTGGCGCTCGACTGCGCCCGCGCCATGGAGGCCCGCGAGGAGGCGGCGGTGCTCGCCAAAAACGAACAGCTGCGCGCCAACCTGCTGCGCTCCATCTCGCACGATCTGCGCACGCCGCTTACCAGTATTTCGGGTAATGCCGACGTGCTGCTCGATCAGGGCTCGACCGGCACCGCGGTGCTCGATGCCCAGACGCGCCGCGGCCTGCTTCTATCCATTCGCTCGGATGCGCTGTGGCTCAACGCCACCGTCGAGAATCTGCTCGCCATCACCAAGCTCGAGGGTGGCGGTATGCGCCTGTCGACCACGCTCGAGCTCATGGACGATATCGTCGAGGAGGCGCTGCGCCATGTGAACCCTGCCGTGCGCGAGCACGACCTTAAGGTGGTGGCGTGCGATGAGCCGGCGCTCGTCAACGTCGATGCACGCCTGATGGTGCAGCTGGTGGTCAATCTGGTGAACAACGCCATCACCTATACGCCCGCGGGCTCGCATATCATGATTTCGATTAGCGTCGACGATGGACGCGTGGCGTGCTCGGTGGCCGATGATGGTCCGGGCATCGTACCCGAGGATCGCGAGCGGATCTTCGAGTCGTTCTATACCGCCAACCATGGTCTGGCCGACAGCCACCGCAGCGTTGGCCTGGGTCTTTCGCTCTGCCGTTCCATTGCGTTGGCACATGGCGGTAGCATAGAGGTTGCCGCGGCGGACCCGCACGGTTCGGTCTTTACGATTGAACTTCCCGCCGCCGACATTTCGTTTGATAAGGAGTAGCGCTGTGCCGAACTCTGCCGTAAAGCCGCTCATCTTGGTCGTTGAGGACGACCCCGCCGTTCGCAATCTTATTGTTGCCGCGCTCGAGGCGCACGGCTTGCGTCACATGGCTGTGGAGACCGCCCATGCCGCCATCGTCGCCGCCTCATCGCAGGCGCCGAGCATTGTGCTGCTCGATCTGGGCCTGCCCGATATGGACGGCGTCAAGGTGGTGGAGTCGGTGCGCGCATGGTCGGGCATGCCGATTATTGTGGTCTCGGCGCGCAGCGAGGATGCGGACAAAATCCGCGCGCTCGATGCCGGCGCCGACGACTATCTGACCAAGCCGTTTTCGGTCGAGGAACTGCTCGCGCGCATTCGCACGACGCTCAGACGCCTCTCGTATGCGCAGACGGGCGGCGTTGTCTCCGAGGGCTCGTTCGATACCGGTGAGCTGCATATTGACTTTGATGCCGGCATTGCCACGATGGATGGCGAGGAGCTGCATCTGACGCCGATCGAGTACAAGCTCTTGTGCCTGCTGGCACACAACGCCGACAAGGTGCTGACGCACCAGTTTATCCTACACGAGATTTGGGGCACGGCAACTAAGAGCGACTTGGCGAGCCTGCGTGTCTTTATGGGCACGTTGCGTAAGAAGATCGAGTCCGACCCCGCGCACCCGCGCTATATCCAAACACACGTGGGTATCGGCTATCGACTGGTCACCCAAGGCTAGATCGCCAACCATCATCCCAATATGAGTTGCGGTGAAATACGGTCTAAATTTGCCTAATTCCAGGCAAAACAGTCCGTATTCCACCGCAACTTTGTTATTTGCCCTTGGGCTTGCTGGCGTAGAACTTCTTCTTTTTGGACTTGCCGGCAGGGGAGGGTTTGCCGGCAAAGTTGGACTTGCCGTTGCCGGTCTGCGCGTGCGCGGGTACTACCGCACGGGGTTTGCGGGCTTCGGGGTTGTGCAGCTCCTCGGTTCGCTCGGCAATCTCCTCGGCGCTAAAGCCGACCTCGGCCATGGCGTCCTCAATGGGCAGGCGGCGCGCGATATAGCAGTGGTGCACCTTCTGGTTGCGCGCAAAATCCTCGGGGATGGTCTGTGCCGTAATGTCCTGTAGCACCACGCCCGCGCGTGCGAGCTTGCGCGTCTCGGGACGGAAGCCGCGCAAGTTGCAGCTAAAGATGGCATGGCCACCCTGCGTGAGCAGGCGCGACACGCCGGCCAAAAGCTCAACATGGTCACGCTGGACATCCCAGGTTCGGCGGCCCATCTTGGACGAGTTCGAAAACGTGGGCGGGTCGACAAAGATCAGGTCCCAGCGGTTGTGCGTCTGACGCTGGTCGCGAATCCAGGCGAGCACGTCGTCGCGCACAAAGTGATGCTGTGGGCCAACAAAGCCGTTCTGGCGCATGTTGCGCTCAGCCCAGTCCAGGTAGGTGTTCGAGAGGTCGACCGTCACGGTCTCCTCGACGCCGCCGTCGGCCGCGTAGCAGGTGGCGGTACCGGTATAGGCGAACAAGTTGAGGAAGCGGCGCGCCTGTTTGGCGTGCTCGCGCACCAGGTTGCGCGTGACGCGATGATCCAGGAAGATGCCGACGTCCAGGTAGTCATCAAAGTTGACGGCAAAGGTAAGGCCGCCTTCCTCGATGAGCGGCAGGCGACGGCGTGCAATATTGGCACGCTCGCCCGAGCCGCCCTTGCCGGCGCCCTGCTTGCCGTACTGCGAGCCGCCGCGCGAACGCATGCGGGCCTTGGCGTGCACGTGCTCGGCCGGAACATCCATGATGCGCGGCGCGATGGCTAGAATGTCGAGCATACGGGCCTGGGCCAGTGCGGGGTCGATGGTCTTGGGCGCGGCATATTCGGCGATGACGAGCCAGCGGCCCGGCGTCTGCGGGCAGCCCTCGTACAGATCGATGGCGGCGGAGTAATCGGGCAGGTCGGCGTCGTAGACACGGTAGCAGGTAACGCCCTCGCGCTTGGCCCACTTGCGACGCAGGCGGGCATTCTTGCGCAGGCGGTTGGCGAACTGCTCCGACTCGGGGATGAGCACGGGCAGCGGCTTGCCGTCGCCCAGGTCGAGCGTGGCGGCAGGCTCGGACATGGGGGTGTTGGCGGCTTCGTCTTCGGCGTTCGCGGACTGTTCCTCGGCATCCTCACTGGTCGCAGCCTCAAACGCTGCGGCGGCGTGGTCGAGCGAGGGCCAAACCTCAATAGCCGCCTCCTCGTTATTGGGCATGACGGCGATGGAGCGCTCGGGCTCGGCGTGGAGCGCACGGGCCAACAATCCGTCGCGGGTGAGCGCGGCGACCGGCGCCGAAGCGAGCTCGGGCGCGCGGCGCAGCTCGCAGACCAGCGTCATGGCGTCGTGCATGAGCGAAAGCGGTGTCTCGGTCGTATCCGCGACCACGGCGGCACCGGCGACGGCGCCCGCGTGGTCCAGTACGGTTGCGGACTTGGCGGCGCAAAAATCGACAAAGCGCTTGTAGCCGGCACACTTAACCATGCGCTCAGCGGTCTTGCGGGCGGCGGGGTCAACATCCACAGCAACGATGCGCGCCTGGCGCTCGCGTGCCGCTGTCTCGCGCTCGCGCGCCTCGGCACGCAGCTGCTCCCACAGAGCAGCGTCATGCAGCTGCCAGCCCTCAAAGCCCCAGCGCTCGCGTGCGGCGCCCGGGGCGCGGTCGGCCAGAATGTTCACGGCTTCCAGCAACAGGCCGCCGCCGGCGCACGAGGCATCGATTAGCGTGGGAAGGGCTTCATTCTCGTAATCGTCGGCCGTCAACTCGCGCTCGCACAGTGCGGTCCAGCCGACCTGCGCCAGCACCAGGGCGGCGTAGTCGGGGCGCAGCACGTGCGCGCCCTCGCCGGCGCGGGCCGCTGCGGGCGGCAGGCGTTTGAACAACGGGTCGCCCGAAAGGTCCAGGCTTATGCTCGCGCGGCGCTGGCGCAGCGAAAGCAGTAGGTGAACATCGGGGTCGGCGGCATCGACATCGGCGCGACGTCCCGTGGTCTCGGCCAGGCGGTCGCACAGCGCGTCTTTGGCGCGCAGGGCCGAGAAGCGCGTGTTGCGCAGCTGCTCGGTCACGCCGCGGGCGGTGATGGCGATGGTGGCGCCGGGGCGGACGATGCTCTCCCAGGCGATGTCGTAAACGCTATCGTACAGTTCATCGGCATCCTGCGCCTCAAAGCGCCCGAGCACCACGAACACGCGGCTCGCCAGGCGCGACCACAGACAGGCGCGATAGCCTTCTTCGAGCTCGCCCTCAAACGTAGCGCGGCCCTTCAGACGGCGGACATGCGAAAGTCCGAGGCGTTTAAGCTCATCGGCGAGTGCGGACTCAAAGCCCTCGGGGCAGCTTGCGTAAAATTCCATGGGTGACCTCTCTGGTTGCGTCGCTCCATTATATGATGGATGCTTCGTTTGCCCTTATCCTCGAAAGGAACCCATATGATTGATGCGTGTCCCGAACCCGCTGTGCTCTTTTTTGACGTGGACGGCACGCTGACGTTGTTCGATCCCGACGATATGACCGATAAGGACTTCAACGCAATCCATCCGTCGAAGGCCGTTGTCGATGCATTTGGTCGCCTGCGCAATGCGGGTCACCGGGCATTTATCTGCACGGGTCGTCCCTTGTGGCTGATTGTCGATGGGCTGCGCGCGCTGAACCCGGCGGGTATCGTTGCCATGGCGGGGGCGACGCTCGAGGTCGAGGGCCGCGTGGTGCATGAGGACTGCTTTGACGAAGACATTGTTGAGGAGCTCGCGCGTCGCATTACTGTGGCGGGCGGCGAGGCGTTGTTCGAGACGAACGGTGCCACCTATTCACTTGAGCCAGTTGGTGTCGAACAGTCATTTCTGCTAGGCGCCGGCGTGGTGCATGGCGTTGATCAGATGCGCGTCGATGGCCGCTTGCGCGTGGGTAAAGTGTGTATCTCCGCGGACGACCTGGCTCGCGTAGCCAACGATGACGGCTTTATCGAGCGCTATTTTGAGGCCTGCAACACCGGTGGCCAGAATCGCGAGCTGAGCCCCAAGGGCATCAACAAGGGCGTGGGCGTGGCGCGAGCGCTGACGTATCTGGGCCGCGAGGGAAATGCGCGCACCTTTGGCTTTGGCGATTCGGGCAACGACCTGGGCATGCTCGCTGCCGTCGAGACGGCTGTCGCCATGGGCAACGCCATGTCCGAGGTCAAGGCGGTCGCCGACTACGTGACCGACGATGTGGTACACGACGGCACCGTCACAGCGATGCGCCACTTTGGGTTGATCTAGCGGGAACTGCCCAATTACCGTTCACCCGCCGCGGGCGGCTCAAATCAGCCCGCCCTGCAAAATCGTTTTGCCGCCGGAGGGTGTGCTCGAAAACGCTAAAGCGTTTATACCGTTCACCGAGAAGATGAAAAACCGCAGCTCACGCCTTGATAAACGTAGGTAAAGTGTTTAGCAGTCCAGCGCCTATATGCAAACGAAAGGAATCAGGCAGATGGCAATCAAGGTGTTCGCTGACGGTGCAAACCTCGAGGGCATGCTCGACATGTACGAGAACGGCAACGTTCAGGGTTTCACGACCAACCCGTCCCTTATGAAGAAGGGCGGCGTGACGGATTACCGCGCGTTTGCCAAGGAGGTCCTGGCCCACATCACCGATGTGTCCGTGTCGTTTGAGGTCTTTGCCGACGACGTCGAGACCATGGAGGTCGAGGCCCGCGAGATCGCTACCTGGGCCGAGAACGTCTATGTCAAGATTCCGTGCGTGACTACCAAGGGCGAGTCCACCGCCGAGCTGGTTCGCAAGCTTTCGGCCGATGGCATCAAGGTCAACGTCACTACCATCTTTACGCCTACGCAGGTCGACGAGATGGTCGAGGCCGTTGACGCCGAGACGCCGTCCATCATCTCGCTCTTTGCCGGCCGCATCGCCGACACCGGCGTCGACCCCATTCCGTTTATGACGGAGTCGGTCAAGAAGGCCGCCGCCAAGCCCAACTGCGAGGTCCTGTGGGCGTCCACGCGTGAGCTTATCAATATTTACCAGGCGGAAGGATGCGGTTGCCAGATCATTACGGTGCCCAACAGCATCCTGGCCAAGCGCAAGAACATCGGCCGCGATCCGTACGAGGTCTCGCTCGATACTGTCCGCGGCTTTGCCAAGGATATCGCCGCTTTGGGCTTCCATATTCTGCCGTAACGCGAACACTGACTACGCCGCGGGCTGCTCGCCCCGGCCTTTCCTTTCCCTGTCGCTCACGCGCTCCGCGAGGGTCGCGCTAGGCAAAGGAAAGGCCGGGGCTGCCGACACGAACTTGCCAGCAAGTTGGCGCTTGGCTTCCATATCCTGCCGTGGGCAAAGGTACCCCCGCCTGCGCCGTGCAAAATTGAGAGTATTCAGCAAGGTAGAGGTCTTTATCAGTTAACCGAAGCATGGAACGGCCCCCGTTTTGGCTCTGACGACGCTAAAACGGGGGCTGTTTTTTGTTTTTTCGTCTCTGAGGGGCATCCGGAACGGCGGAAATTGCAGAATACTCGCGATTTTGCACGTCGCTGCAGGGGGTACCCTTACTTTGGCGGTTTACTTCCCCTGTACCATGGTGAGCGAGATCTTCTTGCGGTCGCGATCGACCTTCTCGACCCACACCTTGACCGTGTCGCCGACGCGCACCACGTCGCTCGGGTGCTTGACGAAGCGGTTGGCAAGCTTGGAGATGTGCACGAGGCCGTCCTGGTGCACGCCCACGTCGACGAAGGCGCCAAAGTCCACGACGTTGCGCACCGTGCCCTTGAGTTCCATGCCGGGCTCCAAGTCGTCGATGGAAAGTGCCGAGCGGCTAAAGACCACCTCGGGCGCGTCGTCGCGCGGGTCGCGGCCGGGCTTCTTGAGCTCGTTGACAATGTCGATGAGCGTCAGGGTACCGCAGTCCAGGTCGCTTGCCAGCGCCGAGATGCTGCCCAGGCGGCGCTCGATGTCGGGCACGCCGCCGCGGCTGAGCTCGCTCGCCGCAACGCCGGCGCGCTCCAGGACGGCCGTGGCCACCTCGTAGCTCTCGGGGTGGACGCTTGTCGCATCGAGCGGGTTTATACCGCCGCTGATGCGCAGGAAGCCCGCGGCGTTGAGATATGCCTTGGGTCCTAACTTGGGAACCTTCTTAAGCTGGCGACGATCGGTAAAGGCGCCGTTTTCCTCGCGGTATGCCACGATGTTTTTGGCTACGCTCGGCGTGATGCCCGAAACGTAGCCCAGCAGGCTCGCGCTTGCGGTGTTTACGTCGACGCCCACGCGGTTGACGACGTCTTCCACCACGTGGCCCAGGGTGCGCGAAAGCTCGGCCTGGTCAAGATCGTGCTGGTACTGGCCAACGCCGATGGACTGGGGCGGAATCTTGACGAGTTCTGCCAGCGGGTCTTGCAGACGGCGGCCCAGGCTCATGGCGCCACGCACGGTGACGTCCAGGTCGGGATATTCCTGGCTCGCGAGTTCGGAGGCGGAGTACACCGATGCGCCGGCCTCGTTGACGATGGTGTATCGCAGCCCGGGCGCCTGCTCGGCAATGAACTCCGAGACGACTTCCTCGGTCTCGCGGCTGGCGGTGCCGTTGCCGATGACGATGGTGTTGACGCCGTCCTTCTTGACGAGGCGGGCGAGCTCGCGCTTGGTGCCGGCGACGTCGTGGCGCGGCTTGGTGGGGTAGACCACGCCGTGGTCGAGCAGCTTGCCGGTCTCGTCCATGACAGCGACTTTGCAGCCGGTGCGGTAGCCCGGGTCGAGCGCGAGCACGCGGGCGCCACGGACGGGACGCGCCGAGAGCAAGCCCTCGAGATTCTTGGCAAAGACGTTGATGGCCTCGGTCTGCGCACGGACGGTGAGCTCGGCGCGGGCCTCGCGCTCAAGTGAAGGGGCCATGAGGCGCTTGTAACCGTCAGCGATGGCGGCGTCAAAGACAGGCGCAAACACGCCCTGGCGTCGGGGCCAACGGCTGCCGAGGCGTGCCGTGGCGGCAGCGCCGTCGACGTTCACGCGCACGCGGAGCTTGCCCTCGCGCTCACCGCGGTCGATAGCCAGCACGCGGTGGTTGGGAATATGGCGCAGCGGCTCGTCAAAGTTGTAGTACGGCTCATAGGGGGTCTTCTCGGCAGGGTCGGTGGCCTCGACGACGATGTCGGCGGTGTTTTGCGTAAAGGCGCGCAGGTCGGCGACGTTCTCGGGGTCCTCGGCCACCGTCTCGGCCACGATGTCGGCGGCGCCGGCGAGCGCTTTCTCGGGCGTGTCGAAGCCGGCCTCCTCGTTGACGTATGCCGCGGCGGTGTCGAGCGCGCTGCCCTTGGCCGAGGCCTGCATGATGATCATGTTGGCGAGTGGCTCCAGGCCGGCCTCGCGGGCCTTCTGCGCGCGAGTCATGCGCTTTTTGCGGAAGGGCTTGTAGAGGTCCTCGACACGCTGGAGCTGCGTGGCCTCGCGAATCTGCTGCTCGAGTTCGGGCGTGAGTTTGCCCTGCGCGTCGATGAGTAGGATGACGTCCTCTTTGCGCTGTTCAAGATTGTGCAGGTAGGACAGGCGCTCGTCGAGTGCGCGCAGGGCGACGTCGTCCATGCCACCCGTGGCTTCCTTGCGGTAGCGCGAGATAAAGGGGATGGTGTTGCCATCGTCGATGAGCTTGACGGCCGCCTCGACGTTGGCGGCCTTAAGGTTGAGCTCGCGGGCGAGCTGGGCGATAAGATCCATGGGACTCCTTGCGTTTAAGGTGCGTTTGCGACACAGGGCTACCAAGGATACCACCTGTCCCAAAAGACTGTTTTGGGGCGAACGAACCAAGCCGAGGTGCGAAATAGCCCCCCGCCCCAGAAAAAAACGTCGGCAACGTAGCAAAATACCCCGCGGGCAGGAGGCTGCTCGCGGGGCAAAGAAGAGGGGCTTGTTGGTGGCGGGCCGAGGCACTCGGCGGGGAGTTTGCCGCGGCCCGCTCTTAAGGCATTACAGCGCGACGAGCTGGCCGGTCTCGGCGGCCTCCTTGATGGCGTTGAGAAGCGTGAGCGTCTTGACGTTGTCGGCCGGCGTCACGACGGGCTCGACCTCGCGGCGGACAACCTTCACAAAGTGCTTGAGCTGCATCTTGTGCGGCAGTGCCGGGTCCACGGCCGGAATCTCCATCTGCAGCGGCTTGTGCCAGTTGGAGGTGCCGTCGTAGGAGAACTGGTGCAGGCGGGGCAGCGACAGGGCGCCCTTAGTGCCGCCGATGAAGTAAGCGTCGGCGTCGATCGAGCTTAAGCCAGTTGCTCATAGGAACTTCCCTTCTTGAACCTCCCTGTGGGCCGCTCCCATTAATCGACCCACGTGGTTTTCGCTGGTTATCGTATGCTTTGAATTTGCGCAGGTGAATTGCATATTTGTTAGAATGGCGTAAACCTGTGGTTTATAGCTTGCAAGACGATTTGTTCTTAATTGAGTGTGTGACCTGTCAAAACAACCCCCTTCGGCGGCGCATGACCATACGTCTGGAAACGGGAGACTGACGTGTACGATCGACGACTCGAGGCCATAACGGCCGCCGCGGAGCTGGGAAGCTTCTCGCGCGCCGCGGCAAAACTGCGCGTGTCGACCCCGGCGCTCGTCAAGCAGGTGTCGGGATTCGAGGCCGAGTTTGGCATCACGTTGTTCGAGCGCTCACATTCGGGCGTCAAAGTTACGCCGGCGGGTGCTCTGCTGGTGGACGACGCACGCTCGATCATGCGCCAGTCTGAGGATGCGTTGCGTCGCGCCCGACGCGCGGCGGGCGATGGCGGCGCCGTGCGCCTGGGCGTGTCGATGATGTGCCCGGGGCGCCAGACGCTGTCGATGTGGACGGACGTGCACCCGGCTTTTGTGGGCGTGCCGTTCCTGTGCGGCCGCGAGGTGCCGGTCTTCTTGCACTACCCGCTCGAGCCCACCCTCCAAGTCCAACAATTCGTCAACGCCATGGCCCAACTCCTCAATAGCTAATTTGGGACGGGGCTTTTTTAGCTACTTGAGGATGATTTTTCCGGGACGGGGATTGAATAATCATTCGGTACACAATGATGATTAAATCCCCGTCCCGGAAAAAACGTAAGAAAATAGCCATAAAAAGCTTGCTTTCCCTATGAAAGCCGCCATATCTATGGTTGTTTAGCCTATGAAAACTGGCATGTCTTGTTGCCGTATCCCTATGATAATTGCCAAAACCCATAGGGGGCGCGGCTCCCGTCGAGGTGAAGTCGGGGACCAACCTTAAGGCGAAGAGCCTGGCGGCGAGTATTAAGCGATTTGATTATGATTTGGCCATTCGTTTCTCAGCGGGTAGGTCATCTGATCGCGTCGAAAATGTTGGTGTAAGGGTGGCTCCCTAGCGTCCCTTTAACGAAGAGCGGCCTTCGTCCTAGAATCTGAAATCACCACAACAACAGGTTCTAGGAAAGGACGAAGACCGCTATGGAAATCTTATCAGACCCGAAGCCGGACATGCTCGCCATGCCGCGGTTCGACGACGGTGCCATCGACATGCAGGAGCTGCTCAGGCGCCTCGCCGAGCAGGTCGTGAACGCCGTGATGGACGCCGAGGCCGACCAGCTGTGCGGCGGCGGGGCGAACAGCCGCAACGGCTACCGGGAGCGCGGCCTCGCCACCTGCGTCGGCACGCTGACGCTGCGCATCCCGAAGCTCCGCACCGGCAGCTTCTTCCCGGACGACGTGATCGAGCGCTACCAGCGCGTGGACCGCGCCCTCGTGGCCGCCGTCGCCGAGATGTACGCCACCGGCACGAGCACCCGCAAGGTGCGGCGCGTCGCGGAGAAGATGGGCGTGTCCAGGCTCTCCAAGGACCAGGTGAGCGCCATCGCGTCGAGCCTTGACGCCGACATCGAGGAGCTCTGCGCGAGGCCCCTCGACGGCTCGCCGGTGCCCTACGTCTGGCTCGACGCCACCTACGTCAAATGCCGCCGCGGGGGCCGCGTGGCCTCCACGGCCGTCGTCACGGCCATCGGCTGCGACGCGGGCGGCTGGAGGCGCGTCCTGGGCGTCGACGTGGTGGACACGGAGTCGTACGACTCGTGGCTGGCATTCCTCAGGAAGATCCGCGACCGCGGCGTCTCCGGCGTGGAGCTCGTCGTCTCCGACGCGCACGCGGGCCTCGTCGCGGCCGCGGCGGAGGTCTTCCAGGGGGCGGCATGGCAGCGCTGCGCCGTCCACCTCATGCGCGACTGCATGCGCGAGGCGGGCTCCTGGCAGCTCAGGCGCCGCGTGGGCAGGATCGTCTCGCAGGTGTTCCGCGGGCGCGACGCCGCCACCGTGACCGCCATGTACCACGTGGCGTGCGACATGCTGGAGGGGTGCTGCCCGAGGGCGGCGGCGATCCTCGAGGAGGCCGAGCCGGACGCCCTGGCATACCTCGACTTCCCGCCGACCCACTGGAAGCGCCTGCGCACCAACAACGTGCACCGATAATTCGAACCTGCCCGGGGTTACACGCCTGTCATTCCGGACATAGCATGCGCTTAGGCATCCGGTGACCCCACAACGATCTGACGTTCAGGCTGTCTTTCTCCTGACCTGTCCCGGCTGCCTGCGCGCACGAGGCGGAGCCTGCGTGACCTGATAGAAGCATGGGGCAGAAACGCGCTCACATCCTGCGTCCCGTCGGTGCACTGTCCGCGGCCCCGCCATCGCGCGAAGATGATACACCGAGAGGTCGCGTTCGGCGAGGAAGGCGGTTTGCATGAAGGTGGAGTACGGGAACGTTGCGGAAGACGCCGTGTGGGCAGGGGTCGACACGCACGCCGCAACCAACTGGCTCAGCGTGGTTGACGCGAGAGGGTCGGAGCTCTTCTCGGGGGAGTTCGCCACCGACCCCGAGGGTTACAGGAAGCTGTGCGACGAGATCCGCAGGCTGGGCAGCCCCGTGGCCGCAGGCGTGGAGTGCACGGGCGCCTATGGCGCAGGGCTCGTGAGGGCGATGGCCGCATACGGCATTGCCTGCTACGAGGTCATAACCCCGGGAAGGCCGAGGCGCGGGCCCGGATGCGACAAGGACGACGCGCTGAGGGCGGCAAAGCAGGCTCTTTCCGGCGAGAACCTCGCCGTGCCCAAATCCCAGGACGGATGGGTTGAGGAGGTGAGGAACATGACCGTCGCAAGGGAGGAGCTCGTCAAGCAGTGCACATCCCTGGCAAACCTTGCCCTGGCAACGGTCAGGAAAGGGCCCGATGAGATCAGGGCGCGCCTCGAGAGGCTCGGGACCGCAAAGATGATGGGCGTGCTCGCAGGATGGGACGAGGCCGAGGCCGATCCCATCTGCGACGCCGTGATGTTCTCCCTCGCCGCACTGGGGAGGGTCTGGGCCGAGGCGAGGAGGTCGGCAAGGCTGCTTGAGGAGCGCATCGAGAGGACACTGAAGGCGGGCAACCCGGCGCTTGCGTCCATGTACGGCTGCGGCCCGATTTCTGCCGCCATGCTCGCGATAGCCGCAGGGGATAACCCGGAAAGGATGGGCTCCGAAGCGTCGTTCGCAGCTCTGTGCGGCGTTTCGCCGATAAGGGCCTCGAGCGGCAAGGTGGAGCGTCACAGGCTGAATCGCGGTGGCAACAGGAACGCCAACAAGGCCCTTCATATCATCGCGATGCACAGGATGAGGACGGACCCGAGGACGACCGAATACGTCGAGAGGCGCAGGGCCGAAGGGCTTTCCGATCGAGAGATACGAAGATGCGTCAAACGCTACATAGCGCGTGAGGCGTACCGCCTTATCATGCATCCCTACGATGTGCCCATCGAGGGGAAGGGGCCTGAAATGCGGGCTGAAAGAATCGCATCTGGGGTTTCTCAAAAAGACGCGGCAATCGCTCTCGGCGTCACAGCTTCGACACTCTGCGACCTGGAGCTCGGCCACCATCAGTTCCGGGAGCTGGCGCTGCGCTACAGGCAATGGATAGACGACGGCTTCCCATTGGAAGCCGGAATCGCCTCTTGACACCAATAGAAGCGTCAGGAGAGGACCAACCGGGAGATAAAGCGCAGGTCGCGCGTCGTGCAGGTGTTCCCGTCAACGGGCTCGCTGGTGCGGCTCGCGGGCGCGGTCATGTGCGAGCAGGACGAGACATGGCAGGAGTCCAGGTACTTCTCGGAGGCGAAGATGAGGGAGCTCTACGACGAGGGCCGCACGCGCGGGCTCGACGGGACGGTCGACTGGTCGCGGCTGGAGGCCGAGGCCAGGAAGATGATCGAATCCGGCCTCAAGCTTGCGGACAGGATCGAGGCGGCATAGGATATCAACCGTATTCCAGGTTCCTGGACGCCGGGCCGACTCGCTTCGGATCGGACGCTACACCAACTTTCTCGACACTACCGGTCATCTCGGGATGGCGCAATCATCGACTTGCCCCTCTATGCGGTCGAATCGCTCCCAAAGCTCCTCGAGGATCCAGAGCGATTTTTGGGCCGATAATTCACCAGCCGAATCCGCCCTTGTGCAGTTTAAAAAACGTGGCCCTGGCCAACCGGCCAGGGCCACGCAAACTTTTATTCCGTTCTAAACGACGGGCTGATTGCGCGCAGGAGGACCCCCAGGCGGGCCGGGGTGTAACCTCCGCGCGCAGTTTCGCAGCGCAGCGAGAATGTTTGAGCACGGAGGAATTACCCCGCCCGCCCCGGGGCACCCTCCGTCAGTAGCCGGTCCTACTCGAGCTCAAACGCACCCGTATACAGCTGATAGTAATACCCGCGCTTGGCAATCAGCTCGTCGTGGTTGCCGCGCTCGATGATGCGGCCGTGGTCCAGGCAGATGATCGCGTCGGAGTTGCGCACGGTGCTCAGGCGGTGTGCGATGACAAACGTCGTGCGGCCCTCCATGAGCTTGTCCATGCCCGCCTGCACGATTGCCTCGGTGCGGGAGTCGATGGAGCTCGTGGCCTCGTCCAGAATCATCGCCGGCGGATCGGCGACGGCGGCGCGCGCGATCGAGATCAGCTGGCGCTGGCCCTGCGACAGCTGCGCGCCGTTGCCGGTGAGCATGGTGTCGTAGCCGTCGGGCAGGCGGGTGATAAAGTCGTCCGCTCCCGCGAGCTTGGCCGCCTTGATGCACTCCTCGTCGGTGGCGTCCAGGTTGCCGTAGCGGATGTTGTCCATCACGGTGCCGGTGAACAGGTTCACGTCCTGCAGCACCACGCCCAGCGAGCGACGCAGGTCGGACTTGCGAATCTTGTTGACGTTGATGCCGTCGTAGCGGATCTTGCCGTCGGCAATGTCGTAGAAGCGGTTGATGAGGTTGGTGATGGTCGTCTTACCGGCACCGGTGGCACCGACAAACGCGACCTTCTGGCCCGGCTTGGCGTACACAGACACGCCGTGCAGCACCTCGTGGTCGGGCGTGTAGCCAAAGTCCACGTTATCCATGACCAGGTCACCACGCAGCGGCACGTACTCGATCTCGCCGGTCGCGCGGTGCGGGTGCTTCCAGGCCCACATGCCGGTGCGGTGGTCGGCCTCCTTGAGCTGCCAGGTGTCGGGATTCACCTGTGCGTTGACAAGCGTCACGTAGCCCTCGTCGGCCTCGGGCTCCTCGTCGAGTAGCTCAAAGATACGCTCGGCGCCGGCAAGGCCCATGACCACGGCGTTGATCTGCTGCGAGATCTGGCCGATCTGGCCGCAGAACTGCTTGGTCATGTTGAGGAACGGCACCACGACGGCGATGGAGAGCGCCATGCCCGAGAGGCTCAGGTTGGGCACGCCCAGCGCCAGGAAGATGCCGCCGGTCAGCGCGACCAGCACGTAGAGCAAGTCGCCCAGGTTCCCGAGGATCGGCATGAGGATGTTGGCGTACATGTTGGCCTTCTGCGAGACCTCGAAGAGCTTCTCGTTGCGCTCGTCAAAATCGGCCTCGGCAGCGGACTCGTGACAGAACGCCTTGACGACTTTCTGGCCGTTCATGACTTCCTCGATATGGCCCTCGACCACGCCGAGCTCGGTCTGCTGCGCGATAAAGAAGCGCGCGGAGTTGGAGCCGAGCAGCTTGGTCATAAAGGTCATAAAGGCGACGCCGGCAATGATGACCAGGCACATCCACACGCTGTAATACAGCATGATGAAGAACACGGTGACGATGACGATGATCGTCATGAGCAGGTTGGGCAGCGACTGGCTGATCATCTGACGCAGCGTGTCGATGTCGTTGGTGTAGTGGCTCATGATGTCGCCGCGCTGGTGCGTGTCGAAGTAGCGAATCGGCAGGTCCTGCATGCGGTTGAACATCTTTTCGCGCAGCTTCTCGAGCGAGCCCTGCGTGATGACGGCCATGGCGCGGTTCCAGAAGAGCGAGGAGGCGACGCCCACGGCGTAGATGCAGCCGAGGGTGGTCACGAGCTTCAGAATCTTGGGCTGCGCGGCCGTCCAGTCGCCCGACTGCCACGATTCGCTAATGACCTGCAGCGCGCTCTGGAGAAACGTCGCGCCGATGGAGTTGATGATGGCGCAGAGCACAACGCCGGCGACGACGAGGGGCAAAAGCACCGGGTAGAAGCCAAAGAGCATCTTGATCAGGCGCGTCATGGTGCCGCCCTTGCGGTTGCGCGCGCGCTCGGCGGTAGCGGCCTTACTCATGTGCCTCGCCTCCTTCCTGGGTCTGAGCTTGCGGTGCGGATGCCTCGGTGTCGGCTGCGGCGGTCTCGCCCGCGTCCTCGCCTTCGGCACTCATCTTATTTTGCGAGGTAAAGGTCTCGCGGTAGATCTCGCTCGTCTTGAGCAGCTCATCGTGGTTGCCGATGTCCTTGATGCGGCCGCCCTCCATGACGATGATGCGGTCGGCGTCCTGCACGGAGCTGATGCGCTGGGCGATGATGAGCTTGGTCGTGTTGGGCAGGTAGCTCGCCAGGCCCTCGCGGATCTTGGCGTCGGTCTTGGTGTCGACGGCGCTCGTGGAGTCGTCCAGGATCAAGATCTTGGGGCGACGCAGCAGGGCACGCGCGATGCACAGGCGCTGCTTCTGGCCACCGGAAACGTTGGAGCCGCCCTGCTCGATCCAGGTGTCGTAGCCCTTGGGGAAGCCGTCGACGAACTCGTCGGCGCAGGCCAGATGTGCGGCCTCGCGGACTTCCTCGTCGGTGGCGTTCGGGTCGCCCCAGCGCAGGTTCTCGGCGATGGTGCCGCTAAACAGCACGTTTTTCTGCAGGACCATGGCTACCTGGTGGCGCAGCGCGTCCAGGTCGTAGTCGCGCACGTCTACGCCGCCGACGCGCACGGTGCCCTCGGTGACATCGTACAGGCGGGCGATCAGGTTCACGAGCGTCGACTTGGCCGAGCCGGTGCCACCGATAATGCCGATGGTCTCGCCGCTCTTAATATGCAGGTCGATATCGTCGAGCGCCTGGCGGCGGGCATACTCGGAATACTTAAAGCTCACGTGATCGAAGTCGATGGAGCCGTCGGCAACCTCGTGCACGGGCTCGGTCGGGTTGGCGATCGTGGGCTCGGCGGCCAGCACCTCGGTAATGCGGTGCGCCGACTCGTCTGCCATGGTTACCATGACAAAGATCATCGACAGCTGCATTAGGCTCATCAGAATCTGGAAGCCGTAGGTAAAGATGGAGGAGAGCTGGCCCACGTCGAACAGGGTGCCCTGGCTCGTGATGATGAGCTTGGAGCCCAGGTAGATGATGACGACGAACGCGCCGTTGACGCAGATGTTCATCATGGGGTTGTTAAAGGCAAGGAGCTTCTCGGCGCGGGTGAAGTCCATCTGGACGTCGCGCGCAGCGGTCGCGAACTTCTCCTTCTCAAAGTCTTCGCGCACATAGCTCTTGACCACGCGCATGCCGGTGACGTTTTCCTCGACCGATTCGTTGAGGGCGTCGTACTTGTGGAACACGCGGGCAAAGATCGGACGTACCTTGTAGATGATAAAGAACAGGCCAAAGCCCAGCAGCGGAATGATGACCAGGTAGACCATGGCGACGCTGCCGCCCATGGCGTATGCCATGGTAAAGGCAAAGACCAGCACCAGCGGCGAGCGCACGGCGATGCGGATGAGCATCATAAAGGCCTGCTGCACGTTGTTGATGTCGGTGGTGAGGCGCGTGACGAGCGAGGAGCTCGAGAACTCGTCGATGTTGGCGAAGCTGAACGTCTGGATCTTGTAGAACAGGTCGCGACGCAGGTTCTTGGCAAAGCCGCAGCTGGCATGGCTGCAGGTGATGCCCGCGGCGGCGCCAAAGGCGAGTGACGTCAGCGCGATGAGTACGAGAAGGCCGGCGGTGGGCAGCATCTCGGTAACGGCAGTGCCGTCCTTGATGGCATCGATCATGTCGGCGGTGATAAACGGGATCATCATCTGGCAGATTACCTCGCCAAGCACCAGCAGCGGCGTGGCGATCGTGACCTTCATGTAATCGCGGATGCTGCCCATAAGGGTTTTAATCATCCAGTTCCTCCCAGGTTACGCGGATTTTCTCGAGCATCTCGGCGAGCTGTTCACGCTCGTCGTGGTTGAGGGCGCTAAAGGCCTGCTCCCTAAAGCGGATGCGCGAGGCTTGGTCGATGCGGGCCTTCTCCCAGCCGATCTCGGTTAGGCGAATGGTGAGCTGCCGGCGATCTTTTGGATTGCGGCTGCGCTCGATGATGCCGGCGCACTCGAGCTTGGACAAGATTTCGGAAAGCGACCCCGGCTTGAGGTCGAAGTGCATGCCGAGTTCCTGCTGCGACATCTCGCCGTTTTCCTGCTTGGCGAGCAGGCAGACGATGGGCGCCTTGCCGGACACGCCGCCGCCGTGAAAGTGCATGTAGTGGCCGCAAAAGCCTAGGCCGCTCAGGATGCGCTTGGCGAGCTTGTCTTCACCGTTAACTGCTTCGGGCACGTCTGCCGGCTGCGACGGGTCGCCGCCGGGCTCGTGCGGACAAAGGTTAAGAGGTTCATCGCACATGAATTAGTGTTGCTCCTTTCTTTAGTTAGGTAGTGGAATTGTTTTGTGCCTAACCAATCTAGGAGTGCCATACAGAAATGTCAAGGTACCAAACTTATTTGGTTACGGCGTTTTACCAAACGCCGTAACCACTCGACGTTGCAAACGTACCTAAGCGGCAATCTGGCGTTCAATCGTCGGGCATGGCCACAAGGCCTATGCCCTCCTCTTTCACGCCACCTTGCTCGCTTAGGAACGTTTTCGCTGTCCGTCCTCAACCTGCAGCGTTGCCCTGGTTGGCACTTGGGGACGTTCCTTTTCTGACGGCACCTAGGGACACTCCTTGTCAAGGCTTTGGTGCAAACTTCCGTCTGCAGCGTTCCCTGCGCTACACTTAGTCGCACTGTGGCGACTATGCGCCGCTCCCGACCCAAGGGGGACACTCATGAAGAACACTCAGCTGCTGCTGATCAACGATATGTGCGGTTACGGCAAGGTCGCGCTTTCCGCCATGCTGCCGGTGCTGTCGCACATGGGCTACCGTATCCATAACCTGCCGACGGCGCTCGTTTCCGACACGCTCAACTACCCCAAGTTCTACATCCACGACACCACGGAGTACGTGCGTCAGAGTCTTGCCATCTGGGAGGAGCTCGGCTTTGAGTTCGACGCCATCTCGACCGGCTTTATCGTGACCGAGGAAGAGACGCGCATCATCTCGGACTTTTGCCACCGCCGTGCGCAAAAGGGCACCAAGGTGTTTGTCGACCCCATCATGGGCGACAACGGCAAGCTCTATGCGGGCGTGCCCGAGTCCACGATCGGTCTCATGAGGCACCTGCTCGAGTGCGCCGACTACGCGGTTCCCAACTACACCGAGGCCTGTCTGCTCACCGATACGCCTATTGCAGAGCAGATCACGCCCGATGAGGCCCGCGCCCTTGTGGACGCCGTGCGCGAGCTGGGTGCCAAGTCGGTGGTCATTACGAGTGCCGTGGTCAATGGCACGAACGCGGTTATCGGTTACGACCATGTAGCGGGGGAGTACTTCATGATTCCCTTTGAGCTCATTCCGGTCTATTTCCCGGGCACGGGCGACACGTTCTCGGCGGTGCTCGTCGGCCGCGTTATGGCAGGCTGGAGTCTGCAGCGCGCGACGTCCGATGCCATGCGTGTGGTGGCCGAGCTTATCGAGCGCAACGCTGACCAGGAGGACAAGTCTGCCGGCCTGCCCATCGAGGCCTGCCTGGATGTGATCGACCATGAGTAGCGCCAGCGAAAGCGGCCCCGAGCCCGCGAGCGAGGGCAAGTCGCTCGGCGCGCCACGCGGCAAGCGCCCACGTATCCGCATTAGCTGCGTGGACCAGCTGGGCACGTGCCGCTGCCACCATGGCCACAAGCCCGGCGACGTCTTCGACTTCGACCGCGATCGCGGCAAGATGTGCTCCATGGCCTGCCATGTGGGCTTTCCCTATATCGACATCCTGCGCTACGGCGGAACCGTGCCCGGCAACGAGCCCGGTACGGCAAAGTTCTGCTGCCCCGAGGTCGATACGTTGAACGTCTGGCTCGCCGAGATCGTCGACGAGTAATCGAGCGTGGATTTTCTCCCACCAAGATAATGAGCGTGGATAATCTCCCGTTTAGAGCGCCGTTTTGCGTTCAAAGTGGGAGATTATCCACGCTCAATTTGTATGCGGGAGATTATCCACGCTCATTTTACGCCGATGGCGTGGCTCACGCATCCGCGCCGCCCGGGCGCCTACAGTTGCTCGAGCATGGCCGTGCAGCCGGCGAGCACATCGCGGTAGGTGGCATCGAAGTTGCCGGTGTACCAGGGATCGGCGACGTCGCCGGGGCGATCGGTCCAATCCAGCAGCCGCGAAATCTTGCCGTCGGCATCGTCGCCGAAGATGCGACGCAGGCCGCGCGCGTTCTCGGCATCCATATAGACGATGTGGTCCCAGTCACCATACTCCGCGCGACGAACCTGGCGCGCGCGGTGCGCAACGACGGGAATCCCGACCTCGCGCAGCTTGGCGACGGTGCCATGATGCGGAGGGTTGCCAATCTCCTCGGTCGAGGTCGCGGCAGAATCAATGACGAACTCCGCCTCGCGCCCAGCACGGCGCACCAGCTCGGCAAACACCGACTCAGCCATCGTCGAGCGACAGATGTTCCCATGACAGACAAATAGGATTTTGCGCATTGGCTAAAACCTCTCGAATATCAGAGTTTTCGCAGATAATCGCACTGCTTTTTGATCCCTCGTCAAGGACAGAATATCAAATTGATTCATAAATGAGCGGATTATTCTTCTTTCCAGCGTCGTAAGAATTGTCGTAAAGAACGAGGGTTTACGACTTGTTGTCACAATGTTGACCGTCCTTTGCATCCAATTTTCAGCATATCCTCTCTGACGTCGTCGAAATCAAGATGGGTGTATGTGTTAAAAGTCACGTTGATGTCGGAGTGGCCCATGATGCATTTTAGCTTCGCAGGGTTCATTCCCCTGCGTGCCATCTTCGAGCAGAAGGTATGTCGGCAGACATGTGGTGTGATTTTGGGAAGCTCATCCTTGTAGATGCGATTATGTTTCTCTATCGCGTGGTGGAAGTACTTCTCCCAGTGCAGGGCAACACGCGGCATCTCGTTTTTATCAAGAAACAGAAAACCGCTAACACCGTCAACGACCGGCTCACTCGAAGGCTTTAGACGTTGCGCAAGGATACTCCTGAAACACTCTGTCACGGCTTGAGTCATGGGAACATAGCGGATCCCGCTCTCCGTCTTGGGACGTTCGATGTAGTATCGCATGTTGCTGGTCCGCTGAAGTTGCTTGTTTACCCGAATGCTTCCGTTTTTGAAATCAAGGTCTTCGACGGTAAGACCGCAGAATTCAGAAATGCGTAGGCCCGTATTTAGAAGGATGTAGATGGCGTCACGATAGCGGTGAAAGTGTTCATCGCCCTCCACGAAAGCAAGAAATCTGCGTTCTTGGTTAGTGGCCAAGGCCTTGCGTGTAACCATGTCGTTTGTCAGTATCGTTGCGAGCTCGAAATAGAAGGGATTTCGGCGAATCAGGCTGTTCTCCTCTGCCAGTTGAAACGCCGGTCTCAGAACACCACGGATGCTATGGATTGTGCTATAGCGCTTGCCGTGGATTTTTTGCAGGTTGATGAGCCATTCCTTGGCATCAAGGGAGGTGACACCGCATATTCGTCGCGAGCCGAATTCATCTGTAGCAAGAAAATTGAGGATTGTCTTGTAGGCGGCTCGAGTGGATTGTTTCACGGCAGTCTTTGTTTCAGTGTAACGAGATGCGAGTTCGTAGACTGTCATATTGTTCGGCGCGACCTTATCAAGCAGATCGCGCTGGATCTCATGCTCCAACGCGCGCAAGCACGGACTGGCTTTCTTCCCCTTCGGAGTTAGATCATGAGTTGTCAAGGTCCACGAGTAGACGCTCCGCGTTTTACCTCTTGCATCCACATACTTGAAGCAGTAACGGCCGTTTTTTCTCTGGCTTTCCCCGCGTCTGAGGATTCGCCCTTTGCTGTCTTTTCTCACAGTCACTAGCAGGCTCCTTCCTGTTCAGAAAAGAGCCCCGATGCGATATTTCAAGATTATCGCACGGGGCCCGATTGGTTAAGCTGTCAAGTGCGAAACGGTGTCGAGAAGCTCTTTATAAAGAGCGTTGGCGCAGGACGAGGGGGCGAGTCCTCGCGCATAACTCGAATATGGGTTTGTACGAGAGGAACCTTCGACCGGCCAGTATCCGTCGAGATCGTGCCTAAACTCAGAGAGACAGATCTCCCTCGTCTGCATCTCCGCAACGACGGAGAGGCGCCTCTCAAGTTGACCAAATCCGTCGACATCGTTTTGCGGACGATAAGTCGCGGATCGGCGCATCTGTTCTCCATAGAATTCCAAGGGGCTGTAGGGCGTCGTGACGATTACGAGATCGGCGGCTATCGCTTTGTCGGAATATCGGGACGGTGCCATCACCTCATGCTCCATCGCATAGGGATCCGTGATGCGAAGCAGGTCGGCGTAGGGGATGGATGAGGGACGAAGTTCGTCAAGAATCACCGTGTGCTTGCCCTCATACCCCTGAAAGATGTCTCTCGTAGATCCAGAGACGAAGAACGGTTCGCCCTTCCGCTTCGCATAGAGCTTTGCGAGGGTGGACTTCCCCGTTCCAGCAGGCCCGAAGATCCAAACTGATTCCACCCTTCTTTCGCCCTTGAGCATCAACCCCCGCCATTCCCGGGCCTGAACCTGAAGGCGGCGTGCATAAACGTCTTCGATCTGACGCTATGTCCGGGCATATTCGGATCCGGAGAGCTGAGAGATCAAGGACTCCTTGTCGATACGACCTTCGAGAAGGTCATCGAGAAGGACTTTGATGCTGCTATGGGACCTCGTTCGAGCAACGCGCGACTCAATAGAAGCAAGTAGCGCTGGGTAATCGAAATTGGAGCGCACGATTTTGGGGTCGTACTGATGCTTGGATCGTGCGCCATCCGTTCTGTGGCACAGGTAGGAAAAACCGTTTTCCACACCTGCCTTCCAAGCCTCGATGCGCTCAGGTTTATCTCCAAGGAGCTTCGCGATGCTATTGAGCGAGCGCGGATTCTGGAACTCCATCATCACGTGAAGATGCGCGGCTGCCGGACGTCCCGCGTCCGTCGTGTCGCTGTCGTGCACGATGCCCGCATAGCGCTTCGGGGCGAGTGTTTCGATTCTTCGGTACATTTCGTCCACAAGACGGGGCAGGTGATCGAGCTGCTGCTCGTACATCATCGCGCGGGTCTTCATGGGCAGAGAATTGGTCATGGTTCCGAGTCCTTTCTCGTAAATGAGCTATTTCGGGACGATTTTGGAACGCGCCCGAGGGTGCGCCTTGGGATAACAAGCTCCCCAAGGCGCATAAATGAGCAGAATTTCAAGTAATGGAACAATCGACGGGGTCCGCTTTTGCTGCGCGAAGCGGACCCCGCGGTGGTTATTCTCTGAAGTACAGGTCAAGGAGCCGCCCAAGCTCGCGGTACACGGGGAAGTCCATGATCGGAAAATGCACAAAGCCGATGCGGTCGTGCGCCCCGTCCGTACTGCTGAACCAAGCGTCGCCCGGGGAGAAGGTGCGAGGTGCACCGAGGTCGAGCAGGCGTTCCGCGCCCCATATGAGCCGCGCCTCGGGAAGCGTCGGCTTGAAGAGGACGCGGGTGCTGCACGCCGAGCGCAGCATCGACGGCAAGCCCCCTCCTCAACAGACGCCTCGGCGATCGAGATGATGGCGTAGCAGCCCGCGCTCGCCCCCATCGTTACGATGCGCTTCACCAGCCCATCAAACGTCGCGAGGCAGTAATCGGGGTCCTCCTTGCTCGCGCGCTTGGGAAACAGCGTGCGGAGTGCCACGTACTCATCCATGAAGAGAAGCGAAACGTGAAGCCCCGCATCCCACCAGTGCACGGCGTCTCCCGTCTCTGTCGACCTGTCGTTGAGGAAGCTCTGTCGCTCTTTGATGCTGTCGGCGAACCGTGATAACGCAGACAGGATTGCGCGAGCGTCTCCGTCAGCATTCAGTGAAACCACGCGAGGAAGTCGGGAGGGCTCGGCCTGCTTGGGGTCTATGATGAGGACTTGCGATCCGTGTCCGTCAGGACCAGCCAACAGGGCTTGGAGCAAGAGGGCGATCACGCCCGTGGTCTTTCCAGCGATGAGCATGGAACCGGAGGTGCGGAGGTCGATGCTCGTGCCGTTTTGAACGCGGAATTCGTAGGCGTTCGCCGGGCACAAATCCTCGACACGCGATGCCTTGATCTCTCGATGCAACGTCACATCTTCAAGGAAGAAGGTCACTTGATTGCATGCGACGTCTGCTTCGGCAAGTACGACGGCGTAGCGGGAGAACCTTCCGCGAAGTCGGGAGCTAATGCTAGGTCCCATCTTCGATATTTCTTCTGCCGTTGAGGATGAGGTTGAGATGGCGAGCTCGAACTGTCCAGGAGCCGTCTCTTTGCAAGAGATGTCGGGAAGAAGCTCGCCTTCTCGCAGGTGTAGAGGATTCCCGTAACGTGGATCAAAGAGCCCCTTCCTAATGCGTGCATGCAACCGTGTTGATTCAGATAGCATGACGTAATGTGTGATCCCTCCCGCAAACAACATGGTCCCAGCGAGGCTAAGAGTGGCCGCTGCGGAGGTAAGGTTGCCGCCAAACGCCATCACCGTACTGGGCTCTATGGCGATGGGCGCAAGAATGGTGTTCACGAATAGCCCGATGCAATAAACGCACGCGGCGACCGCAAATAAAGCGACCCCCAGCACACAAAGCTTTGCGCTGGGGGTCGAATACACGATCGCCGGTGCGCCACTGGAGTAACGCACCACAATCACCTAGCCCTTCGCGGGGATGACGGTAATGCCGTCCGCCGTGATGGACAACTGGTTGCGATAATCACCGTAAACCTTTGCGACCACGCCGGTGGGAATGACGTGCTGATTGACGGGAATCTCGATATCGTTCGAAACCTTGATGGAAAGCTTCTCGAAACGATTGCTGACCACCTCGCCTTCGTTTTGGTGATACTGCGTGTTATCGGTTGTGATCACCACGTCGATCTTGGTGCCGCGATGCTCTTTGGTGTTTTAATCAACCCATTTACCACCTCCGACACAAAGGAAACGCTTGCCTTTCGCAAAAGCTTCCCAATCGAACTTCATAAACTGATTCAATTTCCTCATACTCGAACTCCTCTCAATCCAATTATTTGCTGACTCCGCGTTGCGGCTCGCCGTGGACATCGAGATAGAGGCGCAGGACGTTGCGCAAGATCTCCTCGACATTTCTTGTTGCGGCATGAAGATCATCGTCCCCAAACATTGCCCCATGGAGCTTCGTGTGGGCACAAAGAATCTGGCGATACATGACGCGAGAGAACATCTCTTCGGCCTTCAGGGCATGTCGAACAGCTCGTTCAGAACAAGTCGGCATGCTCGCCGAAGACTCCTTTATAGACGACATTGCCGTACTGGTTGTTGAGATGGAGCCGCATTCAAACGGTCCGCGCATGATCTTCGGTCGGGTCATACACACCTCTTTCCTAAAATTGGATATTACCGACGATTCGTCAATCGTCATCGAGCACTCGGTGAGCACATCATGCCATAAGCTTCTGAGCTGGGATTATTTCGCAAGGACCTGTCGTTCTCGACGTCCTCTGATGAGAAGAAGTGGGGCGTAATGATGACAAAGTATTCAATCACGGAACAAACATAATTTAATAATCACCCAGATGGGGCAAATATGGACATCCAGATATTGAATCGTCGGTATCGTTGGTGTCGCTGAGCCTTCAGGCTGAGGGGGATGGGCCATTTGCGCTGAGTTGCTTGCAAAACGGGGGAGGGGATATCAGAAGAAGGCGGCTTGCAGAAGACATGCCTGAGCGCTAGAGGAGGGGCTGACCAATAGTGTGCTCCTCTTCTGGGGCCAAATCCAAGCGGAGGGGGCATGAGGCCGAGAGGAACTGCTCGTCATGGCTCACCAAAACAAGCGCGCCGGGAAAGGCGGAAAGCGCTCGCTCGAGTGCCTCCACCGAGTGCAGGTCCAGGTGATTCGTGGGTTCGTCCATGACGATGATTTCGGGGGCATCTAGTATACCGCGGGCGAGCATGAGCTTCCGCAGCTCCCCCGGGCTGATGTTCTCGCCGGACAATATTCGTTCGGGATCCGAATTGAGTTGCGCAACGATCGAAAGCAGGGCTCCACGTTCGGCTTGGGGCAGGTCCTTGATTTCCGAGAGGAATTCAATTGAGGATGAATCGTCGACTTCCTGAGGGATATACAGCGTGCGAATGTCCAATCCCGTGGCCTTGCGGCCTTCCAATATCTCCAGGATATGCTTGACCAGTGTTGTTTTCCCCGCTCCGTTGGGGCCGCTTATGCCCAGATGATCGGTATTTCCCAGATAAATCTCGGGAACCCGCAAAGATTGCCTCGGGCCGCACGGTATGCGATCTGAGCTGACGTGAATCAGTGTTTTGCGCGGGCTGGGTTGCGCTTCCATCCACAAGGTGCTTTCGTAGCGCTTTTCGACATGGTGGGCGTCGACGGCGGCTTGCGCGCGCTGGATTCGGGAGTCCATGCGCGAAGCGAGCTTGCCCGCAACGCCGTCTCTGCCAGTGAGAATGGCGAGTTTGATTCGTGCTTTCGCGTCGTGATCCTTCGGATCGACATGACGGGCGCTTCTCTTGGATGCGGACCGTGAGGCGTTTTCAACGCGCCTGATATACTCAGCCTTCATGCGCTTTTCTTCGGATCGCGCAATCGATTTGGCCCGCGCCGCGCTTTCGCGCTCCAGATTCGCCTGCGAGCGAGCTTGGGAGTAGTTGCCGGGGCGCATGGTGACGTGCCCCGACTCAAAGCACAGGCAGTCCTTTGCCAAGGAGTCGAGCAACGCACGGTCGTGCGAGACGAGGAGGCCAATACCCTTGTACTCGGCGAGTGCTTTGCAAATCTGCCTTCTGCATTCTGCGTCCACATGGTTAGTCGGTTCATCCATTGCCAGAAGATCGGGATTCTGCCAAAGCGCGACGGCTATTTGAATTTTCTTCTGCTCGCCACCGGAGAGCTCGGAAAAACGCCAGAGCATATCATCGGTGATGCGGAGCATCCTTCTGAGGTGCGTGGTCGCCGGGGCGAAGTCGCACGCAAAATCGAAGAGCATGGGCGGTTCGACTCCGGCTTCTTGCGCGCAATATGCGGAGACGAGACGCGGTGAAACGACGCCGCGATCTGGAATCAGAAGTCCGCACGCAATGCGGACGAAAGTTGATTTCCCGCACCCGTTGTCTCCGACGATGCCGTGCCAGCCGGGGGCAAATGTCGCCGACACGTTGTCGAGTGCGGGCATTGCGCTGCCAGGATATGCATAAGTAATATGGGAAAGAACGAGGGTGGTGGAGCTGTTCAAATTGGTTCTTGACATTGTGCCTCCTCGGCATGGGAGGCCGCGTTTTGCCGCATATGCTCTGATTGGCTCGTTCCGACCAACGTGAACGCCCGTCGACTCGAGTCAAGCTGAAAGAAAATGAGTCGACGGCAGTGCTCGCAAAGGTAGTGTTTAGGATATACGAGGATCAGTGAAAAGACGATACGACAAATGTGCAGCCAGATTTATTCTTGGATAGATGGCAATTTGCAAATTGGCGTCGATATGTATCGTCTACAGCTTCACGAATCCTTTTCCTTTCCGGGGCGCTGGCTTGGCATATGGGCCTGCGCTGAATTCTTCCGTAGAGTCTAACAAAGCAATAATGCGGACGCAAGGAGGCGTTGCGTCTGAAAGCACGCCATTGCGTTGGACGCTTGAAGGGGTTTGCAAGTCGATTGAAAGAATACTAGTGCATCCGCTTCTTGTAACTAGCATGCGATGGTGGGCGTCGTTGTTAGCGCCGGGCGATTTTAGCCGCTAATAGTCAACCGATTTTGACCAATCCCGGTCACCGAATAATGGCCACCGTGCCTCCCCGCCGCCACTACGCTGGTGGCGCCAACACGCCGCCCTCGACAGGCTGCTCGACAAGGCGTCGGTGTTCGTGATGCGGGGCCCGAGCTACCGCGGCAGGGGGCTCGACACGTACTCGGTGGAGGCCGTCCCCCAGGCGGTGAAGGTGAGGGGGATCCAGCCCGAGGGGATGTAGGAATGCGATAGGAAAGTCATAGATGCGGGCGTGTTGGCCAAAATGGGTCGGCCGGGATTGGTCAATCTCGGCCGACTATATTTGGCTAAATTTTTCCGACACTAACATCGTGAATGTTGAGCGAGGTCATCGACTTGATTTTTCTGGTGTTTGAGATATTAGCTTTCGCGATTTACCCTCCAAATTGCAGAGGTTTGAGACGACCGGAAAGGAATGCTTATGCTCGATTCTCCGTTCTTCAGCTACTGGGGAAAGGCGAAAGGAGTTGCTTTTCTCCATCACGGCAATATCGCATCGGGGCTCAAAGTCGTAAAAACGTCGTAAGGTACGCGATATGGTTCGCCGGGATCCTAACTAGCTAGGCATTTTTCTGAATCTGCAGATGTTCCCATGACAGATAAACAGTACGCGTTGCATAGAACGATACCTTTCATATAGGAGGCTGCTAAAGAGTCGAAGCCGGGCACATACAGAGTTTTATTTCCTGGCCAGTTTGAAATAGCGCTCAAATATCAATTCGAAAACGTAATAGAACATTAATCGACTGTCGAGGTCCATGCTGCCCAAGCGGATTTCTTTTTGCACGGTGTAGATAGGGTAGTCGGCTAGTTTCGAGAGAGAATTTCGAGAAAAGCCGGTGAGTGTGACGACCTTGCATCCGCGCGTTTTGGCTATCGACGTAGCGTCAATAGACACCTGCGTCTCGCCGCTTACGGAAACGCTGAAGACCAGGTCGTTTTTGCCAAGCAGTTCTGCGTAGTGCCTCATGACGTGGCGTTCACTGAGCGTATCGGTATTCTTGCCCATTATTTTGAGCTTTTCAGCCATCTCGAGGCACGGGTATTTCGAAAAGCCCGAGCAGAAGAACACGATATGCGAGGCGTCCTGGATAAGGCTCACGACCGAGTCGATGACCCGGTCGTTAAGCAGGTCTTTGGTTTGTACGAGCTGGGTGTCGAGCGGAAGTGTCTCGATAGTGAATCGATTGCGGTCGAGCGAGGCGGAATACGATTGTTTGAGCTCCGTAAACCCCGAGAAGCCAAGCTTATGGGCAAGCCTTACGATCGTGTTGGGAGCGACAAAGAACCGTTCAGCAACGCTCTTAAGCGTGACATCGTCAATATCGTCACGCAGCTCGATGATGTAGCGCATGATCTCGCTTTCGAGATCGTTGAGCTTGCTCTCGCCAGCTCGCACATGATCATAAAAAGATTCTTGATCTTTCATAAGATGTTTCAGCCCCTCGCACCTCGCCGTACATATGGTACCGCTTTGTGTAGCCAGGTGAGAAATCGGTAATCGGTCAAGATTGTCTATTACCCATGAACTGGGCAAACGTACGTGTCGGCCTACACATATCTGTGTCGTGAACGAAATCATGTGTCCCCGTTTCGCATTGATCTGCGCAGGGACTTGCAAATGAGCTCAAGTCGCAAAATATCAATCGAAACGAAGCAAGCCGAGGACAACCGCGGAGCCCAAGGTCTTCGAGAACACCGATCAGCCAACCCTGGAGGGATGGAACATGAAGGATAAGCTCAATATTGTGATCGTTGGCGGCGGCTCCACGTGGTGCCCTGGCATTCTTAAAGCCCTGACCAAGCACATGGACATTCTGCCGCTGAACCGCGTGATGCTCTATGACATCGATGCCGAGCGTCAGCGTCCGATCGGCGAGTTTGGCAAGATCCTCTTCGCCGAGGAGGAGCCCGGTGTGGAGTTTGGTTACACCACCGATAAGGACGAGGCATACACTGACGTTGACTTTGTGCTCTGCCAGATTCGTACCGGCGGCTACGAGATGCGCAGCAAGGATGAGAAGATTCCGCTGCATATGGGAATCATCGGCCAGGAAACGGTGGGCCCCGGCGGCATGGCTTACGGTATGCGCTCCATGCATGACATGGTTGAGATCGTCAACGACGTTCGCGCTCATAGCCCGGAGGCGTGGATTGTCAACTACACCAACCCGGCTGCTATTGTGGCATATGGTCTCGAGCGCGTCCTGCCCGATGAGCATCGCGTCCTCAACATCTGCGATCAGCCCGTCAACCTCATGCGCTCTTACGGTCGCCTGCTCGGTCGCGATATGAGCAAGACGGAGCCCGTGTACTTTGGCCTCAATCACTTCGGTTGGTTCAAGCACATCTACGATGAAGAGGGCCATGACCTCGTCCCGCAGATTAAGGAGTACACGGAGAAGAACGGCTTCCTTCCTGCCGATGCCGAGCAGCGTGACCAGTCCTGGCTCGACACCTACGCCATGGTCAAGGACATGCTCGAGGACTTCCCTGACTATCTGCCCAACACTTATCTGCAGTACTATCTGTATCCCGAGTACAAGGTCGCTCACCTCGACCCCGACTACACTCGCTCCGACGAGGTTATCAACGGTCGTGAGAAGCGCGTGTTCGCCGAATGCGAGCGTGTTGCCAAAGTCGGCACCGCAAAGAACTCCTCGGTTGTGCAAAACGACGCTCATGGCGATATGATCGTGGAAATCACCTCTGCCATTTATCGCAACACCAACAAGACCTTCATTGTCATCGTGCCCAACAACGGCATTATCGAGGGTATGCCCGATGACGCCATGGTCGAGGTCGCGGCAAGCGTGGGCGCCAATGGCCCGCAGCCCTATGCTGTTGGCAAGATCGGTACCTTCTATCGCGGTCTTATGGAGAACCAGTACGCCTATGAGCGCCTAACTGTTGAGGCTTGGATGGAGGGTTCCTACGAGAAGGCCCTGCAGGCACTCACGCTTAATCGTCTGGTCGGTGACGCAAAGAAGGCGCGCAAGGTGCTCGACAAGCTCATCGAGGCCAATAAGGATTACTGGCCGGAGCTTAAGTAGTCAGTCCTACAGCGCTTGATAACTGTTATGGGGCGTGTGGGTTGTAGAACTGCACGCCCCGTTTCTTTAAGAGGGGTATCCCATGAACAAAGATGAGCTACTGGCAAAGTTCCAGCGCCTGGGCAAAGTCCTCATGACGCCTGTCCTGATCCTGCCAATCGCCGGCATCCTTCAGGGCTTTGGCAATGCCTTGACCAGTCCCACCCTTACGGCAGCTGTTCCCTGGCTTGCTGCTCCGGGCTTTGCGATTTTCTTTTCGATTCTCAAGGCCGCAGCCGGCATCGTTATGAACAACATCCCGGTTATCTTCTCGATTTGTCTCGCCTATGGCTTCGCCAAGTCCGAGAAGGCTACCGCGGCGCTTTGTGGCTTTTTGGGCTACATGTGCATGAACTCCGTGATGGGCACGTTCCTTACGGCGACTGGCGTTATCGATCCTGCGAATCTTACGACGGGCCAGAGCACGATCCTCGGTATCACCACGCTCGACACTGGCGTTATCGGCGGTCTTCTGGTGGGTGCAATCGTCGCATGGTTGCATAACCGTTACTACAAGATTGAGCTGCCTGCCGTGTTCTCCATCTTCAACGGCACGCGCTTTATTCCGGCGGTAACGCTGCTCTCATGCAGCATCCTCGCATTGGTCATGTCCTTTGTTTTCCCGTTTATTCAGAACGCTCTCGGTGCGCTGTCCGAGTTCATCAAGACTACGGGTGCTTTTGGTGCATTTGTCTACGGCGCCGGCGAGCGCATGCTTCTGCCCTTTGGTTTGCACCACTTCGTCTATCTCCCGTTCTTCTTCACGTCGCTCGGTGGCGTCGAGACCATCGACGGCCAGACTGTTCAGGGCGCTATCAATATCTACAACGCGATCCTGGGCTCTCCCAGCACGCCGTTTAACATCGAGGTCAGCCGCTTTGTCATGAACGGCAAGGTTATCTTCGCCATGTTCGGCCTGCCCGGCGCTGCACTCGCCTTCTACAAGACGGCACTTCCCAAGAACAAGAAGAAGACCGCAGCGCTCATGATCGCCATCGTGGTGCCTTGCATCCTCTCCGGCATTACCGAGCCGCTCGAGTACTCCTTCCTGTTTATCGCGCCCATCCTCTACGTGTTCCATGCTCTCATGGCTGGTCTTGCCTATGCGCTGACCTATATCCTGCAGTTCAACGTGGCTGGCTCCGCATCCTTTGGTGGCCCGCTCCTGTCGCTTATCTTTAATGGCATCATGGGCGCCGCAAAGGGCTCCAACTGGCAGGTTATCCTGTTCCTCGGCCCCATCTACTTCGTGGTGTACTACTTCGTCTTCAAGTTCATCATTCTTAAGAAGGACCTTAAGACCCCTGGCCGCGAGGAAGAGTCTGACGATGAGGCCGAAAAGGCTCCCAAGACCGTGATCAGCGACCTCATTCCCGCCATCGTTGAGGCGGTGGGCGGCGACAACAATATTAAGTCTGTCGAGGCCTGCTTCACCCGTCTGCGCATCCAGCTCAATGACTGTGACAAGGTGGTTGATGACGCCGAGTTTACCGAAAAGCTCGAAGCGCGTGGCATCGTGCATGTTAACGGCGGCGTGCAGATTGTCTACGGCAACATGGCATCTAACTACGCAACTCAGATGCGCGAGCTGCTGGGTATGGAGTAGACGACTCAAACACACGATCAAGATTAATACAGGTCGGCGTCCGATTCTTCAATCGGGCGCCGACCTGTGCTGTTTTGGGGCGAATGGGCAAGTACATGATGCGCTCGCTGCTCTCTTTTGGCACTGCCTATCGTGTATTCGGACGCCTTGCGACGGTGAGGTGCGTTCTTTTCAGTCCTAGCGTGTTTGCGGCTAGCGCTGCGCCCGAAGTCGATTTGCACAGCTGATATACAGAGCGTTAACCGCGCTTTGTAGGCTCATGCCCTCAACCAGGGCGGTCGAGTACTCGCTGAGTGACTCCGCGCTCACGGGTAGCAAGAGCTCACGCGCCCCGTTGTTATCGAATGCCATGTTGCTCGATATCCAAATAACGCGGCAACCTCGCCGCTTGGCCTCAACGTAAAGATTGAAGATATGGCTCGTCTTCCCCGAGAACGATACAAAGACGGTTAGATCGTCGGGTTGGAGCAGACAGAGCGACGTCTCCTGTCCCTTGACGGAGCCAAATGAGAAGCACAGTCGGTTTACGCGGCTCAGCTTTTCGCAGAGTGAGCGGGCGACGAGATTGGAGAATGAGCTTCCGTATACGTAGACATTTTGCGCATCGAGAAGCCAGTCAACGGCCCGCTCGAGTCGATCCTGAGTGAGCAGGCGTTTTGTTTCAAGCAAAGAGGTCTCTACGATATCGAAATACCAGGGTATATCGATTTGCTTATGAGCCCTTGCCTCGGTTGTCTCACGCTGGAGCCAAGCGTTGAAGTCGTCAACTTGCTCTTTGAACGATCGAAAGCTCGAGCCGTTTACGCGCCTGCAGAAGCGCGAGATGGTCGCGGGCGATGTATTGCACGCGCGGGCAAGTTCTTCTATTGAGAGCTCTGGGATCTCGTCGTGATGGGAAAGGGCGTAGAGTGCGATGTGGGCGTCAAGGCTGCCGCCCTTCTCGACGTCTTCGATACAAGACCTGAGGTTCGAATAGACCTCGTACATCGACATTCAAATCACTCCAAACAATAATGCCCCGGAGCGGATATGCCATCTCCGGAGCATTGTGGTGAAGCTATGGGATGGGATTTATTCCATGCCCAAGTATTCTCTCATTTCGACTTTATAGACAGAAGCTTTATTGCCGTAAACGATCTGAACACCGCCGCCAACGTGCACAATGGCGCTGGCGCCGAGCTCTTTGGTGAAGACGCTATCGTCCTTGACTAGGGCGGTGTCTTTGAGGCTGAGCCTCAGGCGGGTGAAGCAGGCGTTGACACCCGAGATGTTATCGGCGCCGCCCACGGCTTCCACGATCTGCGGGATGAGCTCGCTTACCTGGACAGGTGCTTTGGAGTCGATGGCCGACGTGTCATCCGCTGCCTGCGTGTCATCATCCTCGCGGCCCGGGGTTTTGAGGTCAAATTTCTTGATAAAGGTGCGGAACAGCACGTAATAGATCCCGAAGTAAGCGATGCCGAGCGGAATAAGCCAGAACCAGTTGGAGCCTTTGTCGGCGTTCATGATGCCGTTGAAGATCCACGAGAGGAGCGGTCCGCCGAAGGCGGAAGGCCCGGGCACATTGAACTGTACCAGGTAGGTGAGTACATACGCGATGCCGCACAGCAGGGCGTGGACCACATAGAGTACGGGCGCTACAAAGAGGAAGGAGTATTCGAGCGGTTCGGTTATGCCCATGATGGCGGCCGGAATGACGGCGGCGATCATGAGGGAGCCGACCTTCTTTTTATTCTCGGGACGGGCACAGTGGTAGATGGCGAGCGCCGCCGCGGGCAGGCCGCACATGGCGAACAGCACCTTGCCGTTCATGACGTATTTTGAGATGTCGATGTCGTACATCATGCCGGGCGTGTTGAGCATGGCGTTGTAGATGTTGACAGCACCCTCGACGGTCTGGCCGTCAACCTGGATGCTACCGCCCAGAGAAGTGAAGAAAAACGGCAGGTAGATGAAATGATGCAGGCCGAAGGGCAGAAGCATGCGCTCGGAGAAGCCATAGATGAACGCGCCAAACACCCCGGTGGAATCGATGAGTGTCGAGGCGGCCTTTAGGCCGGTTTGCACAAACGGAAACACGAAGGCGAGCGCAACGCCCACCAGGCTCGCGAAAACGACGGTGAGGGCGGGGACGCAGCGTGTGCCGTTGAAGATGCCGAGCACCGGCGGAAGCTGCACCTTATAGAATCGGTTGTGGATCCACGCGACTACCAAGCCGATGATGATGCCGCCGAATACGCCGGTGTCGAGTGTGGTTACGCCCAGGATGGCGTTCTGACCGGTCTGCAGGTTGGCGGGATCGATGGTGCCCAGCAGGATAAGCAGCTGACCCATGATCGTGTTCATGGTCATGTAGCCGATGAAGCCTGAGAGTGCGGCGGTCGCCTTCTCGGCCTTGGCGTAACCGTAGGCGATGCAGATCGCAAAGAGAACCGAGATGTTACCATTGATAACGTTGCCGGCTGCTTTGATGAGCGTGCTAAAGATCACCATCGGCTCGGTGCCCAAAAGCGGGCAGAGCGAGATGAGGTTAGCATTGGAAAGGGCGGAGCCCAGACCGACCAAAATGCCGGAAACGGGCAGGAGGAGGACCGGCGCCATGAGCACCTTGCCGAGTCTCTGGAACTCGCTGTAGAGCTTGCTTTCTTTCATGATGTTCCTTCGATGCGCGGGGAGTTAGGACAGGGTCGGCCAATAATCGCCGTTCGCTTCGATCAGGTCGTCGAGGATTTGGCGCGCGACGGTAGTCGAAGGGACGGTCTTGTTGATTGCGATGGCTTCGAGCGCCTTCTGGTAGGAATGCTCGTAATATGCGTCGACGGCGAGCTTCTCGCTGGCATTCTGCTCTTCGATAAGCCCCTTGTAAAAGGTGGGGATAGCAGGCTGGCTAATGGGTTCGGGGCCCCAAGAGCGCAGGTAGGCGGGGACCTCGACCATGGCGTCATCGGGCAGATTGGGGATGGCACCGTTATTCTCGACGATTACGAGATAACGTTCGCACTTGTTGTAGGCGATAGAGGCGGCTGCGTCGACGATAAAGTCTCCAAAGACCGTGAAGCTCTGTACGGGGCTCTTGTAATTGGCGGGATCTGCCAGGTACTTGTCGTGCTCGGCAAACATCTCCTTCTCGCGTCCGTTGATGACGTTGTCGGCGCGCGTCCAGTTGGGGTCCATGTCATCTGCCATGTCTTTGGAGTACAGGTAGTACTGCAGGTAGCTGTTGGGCAGATACTCGGGATAGTCCTTCACAATCTTGACGTATTGACCCCAGGTGTGCATCCAGTCCTTGTCCTTGTGATGCTTGTCGCTCACGGCCATGCCGTGCTCGAGAATCATCTGCCGGAGCTCCGGCAGACGATCGCGCCCCTGCTTGTCGTAGATTTTGGTAAACCAGCCAAAGTGATTGAGTCCAAAATACATGGGGTCGATATCGCGCCAGCTGGGAAGTCCGAGCATCTTAGAGTACGAGAGCAAGATAGCCGTGGGCATATCGCAGATGTTAAGGATATGGTCGTTGTCAAACTCGCGACGTGTGGCCTCGGCGACAACTGCGGCGGGGTTGGAATAGTTGAGGATCCAGGCGTCTGGACTGTATTTCTTGGCGCAGCGTACGAGGTCGAAGACGCCGGGGATGGACCTGATGCCATAGGAGATCGAACCGCCGGCGCCGCAGGTTTCCTGTCCCACGCAACCGTACTTGAGAGGGATGCGCTCGTCCTGGCGACGCATCTGAAGGCCACCCTGGCGGATTTGCGCGAAGACGAAGTCGACATCGGTGAATGCCTTTTCGGGATCGGTCGTCACGACAACTTCGATGTCAGGAGCTTCCTGCCCGATGAACTGCTTCATGATGTCGTAGACGAGATGCATGCGCTTCTCGTCGATGTCGTACAGGGCGAGTTTGCGCAGCGGTAATTCGTTTTTCTTCTGCAATAGGCTCTGGATGATGCCGGGAGTGTGAGTGCTGCCGGCCCCGGCGATTACAACTGCTTTCTTGTCCATGTGGTAAACCCCTTTCGTGTGGACTGACCACTTCAGACTACGAAAGCTTTACCTGCGATTCTATCGATTTTCAGATTGCGAAAAACGATAGCGACAATCTTAACAGGATGCGTTTTGCGTGGTTAAATAGCGCCGGGAAAGATGCTGACTTGGGCGGCAGGCGACGTGTTGCATGGCTGCAGGAGCGAACGCCAGGCGGTCAAAAGATGGTGGGCGGTGCTGCGGCTTTTGGCTGCAATTGCGCTACCCGCGGCGGCGCTCCCAGCGAGCCAACCTAATCGTCACCAGCGTGAGCGCCCAGGCCACGAGCGAGAACGCGGCGCCCACTGCGCCCACGTACGCAATGCCAACGCTGCTTACCACGGTGCCGCCTACTGCGGTGCCAAACGAGATACCGACGTTAAACGCCATGGGCTCAACCGAGCTTGCGAGTACCATCGACTTGGGATGGCGGCGGCGTGCCACGTCCATGAATTGCGTGATGCATGACACCGAGAACAGGTACATGAGCAGCGCCAAGCTAAAGACAAAGACCAGTGCGAGCGGCATGGTGCCGCCCACAACAAACAGCCCGAGTAACGCCGCAGCCTGCAGCGCAAACGTCACAAGCAGCGCCTTCATGCCAAAGCGCGCATCGATCCATCCGCCCAGGATGTTCGAGATCAGGCAGAACACGCCATAGGCCATAAGCGTGGTACTCGCCTGAACGGTGTCCATACTCAGCACCTGCTCAAGATAAGGCGTCACGTAGCCGTAGAATACGTAGACCGAGCCCACGCCAAACAAAAAGATGAGCATGCCGGTGATGACGCTCGGCTCGCGTAGCAGGCCCGCCTGCTCGCGGAAGGTGGCAGGCTCGTCGGTTTGCCCAGCGCGCGGCATAAACGCCACGAGCGCTCCGCAGATCAAAACGGCAAAGGCCAGCGTGCCGTACATGGCCACGTGCCAATCGAGCGTGTCGGCTACGAACTTGCCGATCGAAGTGACAAAGACCATTGCCACGGAAAACGCACCATATACCACCGAGATGGCAAGCGAAGTTTGCTGCGGGGACAGCAGCTCGGGGATGTACGTCACGCCCACGGCGAGCAGCGCACCCGAGACGGCGCCCAGGACAATGCGCGAGATAAACAGCACCTGGAAGTTGGGCGCCAACGCCATGACCAGGTTGCCGAGCACAAAGACGATGCTATAGCACACGAGCAGCTGGTAGCGGCGAAAACGCCCCGTGCTGAGCGCGAGCACCGGCGTCGCGATGGCGTAGACAAGTGCAAACACGCTGATGAGCTGGCCCGCAGTGGCAAGCGATACGCCGAGCTCTGTCGCTAGGTCACTTTCGATGCCGATGACCACGAACTCGGAGCAACCGAGCGAGAATCCCAGCAGCACGAGCAGCGCCAAGCAGAGCTTGGTGCGCGCGGGGGAGAGCGCGGCGGCGGTTGATGCTGTTGTGGACGAAGTTGCGGTGGTCAAGGCAGTTGCTCCCATGTTGCGTTATATGAGCTGGATTCAGTCCCTGCAACTCTACCAGAATGTGTCAGGTGCCCACCCCCTTTGTCGCAGGCTGCGCTTGCCTGTATAGTCGCAATACAGGCGAAGATGGTCTCAGGTACATCGCGGGCGACAGGAGATCCCATGGGTATGCACACGACAAAGGTTGCAGTGGGCGAGGGCAAGTTTGCGCTTGAGGAGGCCGCCGCGCGCATCCTGCGCGCCGGCTGGGATGAGGGCGGTGCGGGCGCCGAGGTCGTGGCGGTCGATGCTGCGACCGGCGAGACGCTTGGCTCCGTCGACCGCATCGAGGCCCATACCGGCAAGGGCATCCTGCATCAGGCATTTCTGACGCTTTTGGTCGAGGGCCGGGGCGAAGGCGCGTGCCTGCTGCTCTGTCGCCGCAGTCCGCTCAAGCGCCTGTGGGGCGGGGTGCTGGCCGATAGCTGTGCCGGCCATCCGCTCCCCGGGGAAGACGTCGCGGCCGCCACGGCGCGTCGCATCAACGAAGAGCTCGGCATCATGCGCGAGCCCGATCAGCTCAAGCACCTCGGTCACGTGGTGTACCGCGAGGACCACGGCGACGGTCGCTGCGAGTGCGAATGGTGCGAGGTGTTCGCAGCCCATGTTGAGCTGGGCGAGCTGCATATCAACCAAGAGGAGATCTCGGAGGTGCGCCGCGTGGCCTCGTCCGAGCTCGACGGCTATCTGCAGGGTCACCCCGAGCAGCTGGCCCCCTAGCTCCGCGAGGCCCTCGAGACCCCCTCCATTCGCGCTGCCCTCGCAATGTGACAAAGGGACAGTCCCTTTGTCACATCCACGCCCATTTCTTAGAAACTTGCAAAATCTGCAAGTTTCTAAGGTAACATCTTATAAACTTGCAAAATCTGCAAGTTTATAAGATGTTACGTCTGGCCGGGCGCTAGGGAGACTCTATGAACATCGTTCGCCGAAGCCGCTATCTTGATCGACTCATTGCTTTTCAGGATACCGACCTCATCAAAATCGTGACGGGTATACGCCGTTGCGGCAAATCCACGTTATTGGACATGATGAGGGAGCACCTGGCGCAACAGGGGGTGCCGGCCGAGCGTTTGCTGACCTTTAAGATGGAATCTCTAGAGTATGCGGGGATTACAGATTACCTGACGTTTTATCGCATGGTTCGGGAGCGCGTTGACGGTGTCGATCGCCCCTATCTGTTCTTTGACGAGCTCCAGAATGTCGAGGGCTGGGAAAAGGCGGTTAACTCGCTCCGAATCGATTTGCCGTGCGATATCTATGTCACGGGCTCCAATGCCTTTTTGCTATCGAGCGAGCTTGCAACGCTTATCTCGGGCCGGTATATCGAGGTCAAGATGCAGCCGCTCACGTTTGGCGAGTATCTTGATTTTCGCTCGATTGATGCGGTCGTCGCCGAAGGGCTCGGCGAGAGGGCCGAGCTCGTTTCCAAGACGGGCGATCGCCTTAATTCAAACACCGTGCTCGAGCAGTACATAACCTATGGCGGCATGCCGTTTCTGGCTCATGACGAGCCGAGGCGCGAACCGTGCCGTGACTACATCCGCAGCCTCTATCAGACGATTGTCGCGCGCGATATCCTATTGCGCGCGACGCGTAGAGGTCGCGGAGCTATCACCAAGCGCGGTGTTCTCGAGCGGCTCTGTGCGTATCTGGCAGACAACATCTCCAATCAAACCTCGGTCAACAAAATCGTAGGGACGCTCAACGAATCGGCGGGCGGTAAGACCAACGCATCGACGGTGTCGGCGTATATTGACGCTCTGGAAGAGACGTACCTGTTTACCAAGGTAAAAAGGTATGACGTCAAGGGGCGGGAGCTTCTCAAGACAGGCGGTAAATATTACATAGCCGATACGGGAATCCGCAGCTATCTTGACGGATATAGAGGCAGCGATAGCGGAAGGATGCTCGAGAACGTTATCTACAACCAGCTTGTCTTTGAAGGATACGAAGTGTTTTGCGGCCATCTGCGCGCGGGGGAAATCGACTTTGTTGCAATCGGCGAGGGATCGGACCGTAAATATATCCAGGTTACCGAACGGATCGATGCTGAGGCGACCAGAGAGCGTGAGCTGCGACCGCTCAAACTAAACACGCTGGGAAAAATCCCTGATTCGTACGAGAAGATCCTGATTGTCAGGGATGGTGAGCATCCAACAGACATCGACGGCATCAGAATCGTAGGGGCGGCCGATTTCTTGCTGAGAAACAAGATCGCCCACGGCTAAACGCAAAATGTGACAAAGGGACAGCCCCTTTGTCACATTCCATGCGAGCTCCCGTGTCATCTGGGGGTATAAGGCTAGCAAGTGTTTATTTGCGAGGCCAAGGGGGCGCCCCGTATGGATATCGATAACTATGAGTGGTGGTATAGCGAGGGCGAGGCTCCGGATGAGGGGTGGGACGAGCCCGCGCCGCGTGACGTGTCGAGCGACAAGGCTGAGACCGGCAATGATGCTGCCGCCGACTCGGATGCCGATTCCGACCCCGTCGAGCCCCTGACCTTTGAGCAGGCCTGGGCTCAGGCCGAGGCCGACGAGGCAAAGGCCGATGCCACGGCCACGCTCGGCGAGCCAGCCGACATGTCCATCTCGCCGGCAAAGACCCCGCAGCCGCGCCATACCATCGACCCCGACAGCACGGCATCCTTTAGCATCCTCGACGTGCCCGCGCAGGGTGCCCAGGCGCCTGCGCCCACGCATCGCCCCGACCTGGCTCGCGAGGAAGACGCGGGCCGCCGCTCTCCGCTCGGCCCCATCCTCATCGCCTTTATGGCCGGCGTTATCGCCTGCTCGGCAATCGGCAGCGTCTGGGGTCACGTTGAGCAGCAGCGCAAAGACGGCGCCAAGGTCGAGATGTCCGTCGAACAATCGCTCAGCCGCACGCGCTCGGTGCATGTGTCGGTCGAGGTCAAGGACGGCGCGACATGGGACACCGCGCGCGGCGACAGCCAAATGCTCATCCACATCGTGGGGCGCACGCTCAAAGGGCAGACGATTGACGAGTATCAATACGTTAATTCCGAAGGTGACGGCATCGAGCTCAAGCCCGGCGACTACGAGCTCACAGTCGATGAGCCGCCCGTCGCCACCGACGGCACGCGTTACCGTGCCTCAAAGCGCATGGTTCCGGTGAGTTTTAATTCACAGGCACCCGATACGGTTGACAGCACGCCGCAGGGCGGGTTCGACCTTTACGTGGATACCCAGTAGGCGCTCGCCGCTCATTCCGCTATGGCTACTCAATAACCGCCTGCCGTCCCGTCCCGCCGCCAAGAGTGGGACAATAGCCCTCGACACCGTTGTTTACCATTGGAGGAAGTAGCATGTCCACCGTCACTACCATCAAGCGCGGCGGCCTCACCGCGGCCATCGATTCCATGGGTGCCCAGCTCACGAGCCTTGCCCTCAACGGCAATGAGTATCTGTGGCAGGGCGACCCGGCCTTTTGGGGCAAGCATGCGCCCATCTTGTTCCCCATCGTGGGATCGCTGCGCAACAACACGGCGACGTCTGCAGCCGGCACCTGCGAGATGGCTCGCCACGGCATCGCGCGTATCGTGGAGCACAAGATCGTCGAGGTGTCGGAGGACGGTTCGTCCGTCACCTACGAGATCACCGACACGCCCGAGTCGCTCAAGGCGTTCCCATTCCACTTTAAGCTCAACATGACCTATGCCCTGACCGGCGATGCCACCCTCACGCAGACCTTTGCCGTCACCAACACCGGCGACGTGGACCTGCCGTTTTCGGTGGGCGGCCACCCCGCATTTAACGTGCCCGCCCCCGGCGCCGAGGACGAGGCGTTCGAGGATTACGAGTTGGCGTTTACCGAGGCTTGGACGAACGAGGCCCCCGTCATTACGCCCGACGGTCTTATGACGTTTGAGGGTAGCTACAAGGCTCCCGATAACTCGGACGTGCTGCCCATCACGCACCGCAGCTTCGATAACGACGCCATCATGTTCACCGATACCCCGGGCTCCACGCTCACGCTGCGCGGCCGCAAGTCGGGCCACGGCGTCAAGATCGACTTTGAGGGCTTTAAGTACATCGGCGTGTGGTCTGCCGCCAACGACGCCCCGTTTGTGGCGCTCGAGCCTTGGACCGGTCACACCACGATGGACACCGAGGACGACGTCTTCGAGCACAAGGTCAACACCATTACGCTGACGCCGGGCGCTACCGACATCCGTTCCTTTAGCGTCACCCTGCTCTAGAGGTTCCGCCGTTCTGACGAACGGCGGGCCGGTCGACGCTGCGCGCCACCCAGAGCGACAATTTGTCATTCAAAAGGCACGGCATGACCAGAAGGTCTATGCCGTGCCTTTTTCATGCCAACTTGTTCGCTCTGGGCGGCGCTCGCTGGCATTGCCAAAACATCGACGCTCCCAACGACTACCGTGTGTCTATTAATTTTTCGAGCTTGTGCTGCGCTGCTGGTCGCTGGCGTATATCCTGTTAAGCCGTCAGCATACGATTCAACAGGGAAGGCAGATTATGCATTCTCCCCATCAACGCGGCACGCATGTCCAGCCGGTGTGCAGCCGTCGTATCTTTTTGGGTAGCGCTCTCGCTGCGAGTGCTTCCGTCGTCGCCGGCGCGCTCGCCGGCTGCCAGCGCCCGTCCACGCTCAAGGTGGTCCAGCCCACGACGGGCGGCGGTCGCGACGACCTGTCCGATTCCGTGATCGGCAAGGACAAGATCCGCATCGGCATGGAGGCGGCCTACGCTCCGTACAACTGGCAGGTCTCCGAGGCCAGCGAGTTCACTATCCCCATCGACAACGTGCAGGGCGCCTATGCCGATGGCTACGACGTGCAGATCGCCAAGATTGTCTGCAAGGCCCTCGGTGGCGAGCCCGTTGCCGTCAAGCAGAGCTTCTCGGGCCTTATCGATTCGCTCAACAACGGCCAGATTGACCTCATCATCGCCGGTATGAGCGCCACGCCCGAGCGTGAGGAGTCGGTCGGCTTCTCCGACCCGTATTTCATTGGCTACTTTGGCCTGTTCGTAAAAGAGGGTTCCCCCTACCAAAACGCCACCAAGCTCAGCGACTTTAGCGGTGCCACGGTACTCGGCCAAAAGGACACCATGCTCGATACTGTCATCGACGAGATTCCGGGCGTTGTCCACAAGAACCCGGTCGATTCGGTCCCCACGGTGTTTTCGAACCTGCTGCAGGGCACCTGCGACGCCGTGACCTACAACACTGAGAACGAGAAGGGCTATATGGCCCAAAACCCGGGTATCGTGCCGATCCATTTTGCCGAGGGCGAGGGCTTTAAGCAGGAGGTCGCGGCAAATGTCGGTTGCCGCAAGGGCTCGGACAAGCTGCTTAAGCTCATCGACAAGACACTCAAAGGCATTAGCCAAGAGGAGCGCGACCAAATGTGGGACGCGTGCCTCGACCGTCAGCCGGCATAGGGAGGCAGCATGAAAACCATTAATCGCCTGGCCTCCTTTATCAAGGCCGACCACCGTTATGTATACCTGGGCACGAGCGTTATCGCGGTGCTCGGCCTGGCGTTTAGCCAGCGCAACCCCACGCCGCTGAGCTTCTTGGCCCCCACGGGCGTGTTCCAAGATTGCCTTTGGGCGATTCTTTGGGCCTGGCTCGTCGTGTCGGCGGCGGCGCTGGTCACCAAGCTCATGCACTGGAACGACTATCGCGAAACGTCGCCGTTCGCCTCCGAGCGTTGCCGCCGTGGCGCACGCCTGGGCAGCTACGTCGTGGTCGCCATCGCGGCGATCTTTTTCGTGGACCGCTGCGTCATGTCATTTATCGACCTGGTACAGGTGAGCATTGTCTCGGATTCCAACCCCAGCGACTTTTTGTCGAGCCTGGTCTACATGACCTACGAGAGCGGGGACTTCTTTATCCGCGGTATCGAGATCACCATCGCGCTTGCCACCTTCGGCACTGTCATCGCATTCTTCCTGGCGCTGCTCTTTGTGTTCCTGCGTATTCAGACGTTCGACCGCGTGGATAACGACCTGGTGCGCTTCTTCAAGAGCATCGGCCGCGGCTTTGCGACCGTCTATTCCACCATCGTGCGCGGTACGCCCATGATGGTCCAGGGCCTGCTCATCTATTACGCGGGCTTTACCGTCCTGCGCGGCATGGGCTTCGAGACCGCCCAGGCCAACCAGATTTGGAGCACCTTCACCGCCGGTCTCGTCACCATCTCGCTCAACTCTACCGCCTACATGATGGAGGTCCTGCGCGGCGGCATCGAGTCCATCGATCCCGGCCAAGCCGAGGCGGCGCGCTCGCTGGGTCTGTCGCAGTGGCAGGCTATGCGCAAGGTCGTGTTTCCGCAGGGCATTAAAAACGCGATTCCGGCGCTCACCAACGAGCTCATCATCAACATCAAGGACTCGTCGGTACTCTCGGTCATCGGCGTGTTCGACCTCATGTACGCCACCACCACCGTCGCCGGCGTGTACTACCGCCAGATGGAGGTCTACTGCGTGGCGCTCGTGGTCTATCTGATCCTGACGCTCGTGGCGAGCCGCCTGCTCGAGGCCTTTGGCAAAAAGCTCGGCGCCGAGGCTCCGGCCACGCTGCCCAGCTCTAACTAGGCTTAAGACGAGGAGAATCATCATGGCAGATACCGCCACTACCGGCGTTGCGGCCGCCGCACAGACCAATGAGCCGCTCATCCGCGTCGAGGGCCTGCGCAAGAGCTTCGGCTCGCTCGAGGTACTCAAGGGCATCGACCTGTCCGTTAACCCCGGCGAGGTCGTCACCATTATCGGAGCCTCGGGTTCGGGCAAATCGACCTTCCTGCGCTGCCTCAACCTGCTCGAGACCCCGGACGCGGGCCACATCTGGTTCCACGGCCAGGACCTCACGGCCGAGCGCTGCAACATCAACAAGCTGCGTGAGGACATCGGCATGGTGTTCCAGGGCTTTAACCTGTTCAACAACATGGACGTGCTCGACAACTGCACGCTCGCGCCCGTCACGCTCAAAAAGATGAGCAAGGCCGAGGCCGAGAAGGTCGCGATGGAGCATCTGACGAGCGTGGGGCTCGAGAAGTTCGCGCACGCCGCCGTGGGTCGCCTGTCCGGTGGTCAAAAACAGCGCGTGGCCATCGCTCGTGCCCTATGTATGAATCCGCAGATCATGCTGTTCGACGAGCCGACCTCCGCACTCGACCCCGAGATCGTGGGAGAGGTGCTCGAGGTCATGCGCAAACTTGCTGCCGACGGAATGACCATGGTCGTCGTCACGCACGAGATGGCCTTTGCCCGCACCGTGTCCGATCGCGTGGTCTTTATGGACAAGGGCGTAGTGCTCGAGGACGCCGCGCCGGCCGAGCTCTTCGGTAACCCCAAACACCAGCGCACCCGCGAGTTCCTCTCGCGTTATCTCGAGGACAAATAACCGACCGCAAACGCTTGTGTGGCAGGGCCGTTCCGGTGGGGCGGCCCTCGTCATCACAATCGAAAGGATGTCATGGCCGAGGTTTGGCGCTTCTTTGCGCATGAGGACGATTTTGCCGATATAGACGAGGCTGGCGCGTGCGAGCGCCTGGGCCGCGTGCTGTCGTTCCCGACGATTTCGAGCATGGATGCCGAGGCGGTTGACTGGCAGGCGTTTGCCGACCTGCGTGCGTACATGCAGCGGGCGTGGCCGCGCGTGTTTGCGGCGGGCGAGGTCGAGCTCATCGATCGTTCGCTATTGGTGACGCTTTCCGGCTCCGACCCCGCACTCAAGCCCGTTGTGCTCATGGGTCACATGGACGTGGTCCCCGTGGTGCCGGGTACCGAGGACGACTGGACGTACGCCCCCTTTAGCGGGCATGTAGACGACACCTACATTTGGGGTCGCGGCGCCATCGATATGAAAGACCAGGTCGCAGGCATTCTCGAGGCGGTTGAGTATGCGCTGGCGCACGGTTGGCAGCACGAGCGCACGCTGCTCCTGGCCTTTGGCCAGGACGAGGAGACTACGCAGTATGGCGCAGGCGCCATCGGCCGCGCGCTCGAGGAGCGCGGCATTGAGCTTGAGTACCTGATCGACGAGGGTGACTACCGCATCGTTCCAGCTGCCGAGTACGGCGCGGGCGAGGGCTGGCTTATGCATGCCGACCTTGCCGAGAAGGGCTACGCCGATATTGTGCTCAAGACGAAGAGTGAGGGCGGGCATTCGTCCAACCCCTACGGCGGCACATCGCTCGAGGTGCTTAGCCGTGCCATCACCGCAATCTGCGATATCGAGTGGCCGACGCGCGTGACCGACTTGCTTGCCGCCCAACTCGTCGAGTTGGGGCTCTATACGGCCGATGAAATTGCCGCCAACAAGGACACCATCGTGCGCGAGTGCCTCGCCAGCAAAAAGCTCTATCCGCTGGTGACGACCACCTGCGCGCCCACGCAGATCGAGGGTGGCAGCACCGGCGCCAACGTGATGCCGCAGGATATGTGGGCCAACATTAACTTCCGCATGCTCGAGGGCACGAGCGTGGCCGACGTTGTGGCGCGCTGCCGCGAGGCGGTTGCCGCGGCGGGCCTTGCCGGACGTGTTGAGGTCGAACTTGGCCCCGGCAGCTCCGAGCCTTCGCCGTCCCCGCGCGTGGGCGGTCCGGGGCTCGAGGCCGTTCGCGCCATTGCCACCCGCTATTTCCGTGATCCCAGGGGGACGGAGGAAAACGGATCGTCTGCGGTGGGCCAAGAGCCGATGAGCATCGTGCCCTCGACCGTGATTGGTGCAACCGACGCCGCCAACTACCAGCGCATTTGCCACGAGTGCATCCGCTTCTCCGCCTTTGTGGTCGACGATGACGAATGCGACCGCGGCGTCCACGGCACCAACGAGCGCATCACCCGTCGCGCCTACCTCCAAGGCATCCGCTTCCTCATCGCCCTGCTCCACACGCTCTAGAATGCGACAAAGGGATTGAGCCGGCAACTGGCAACCGATTTCATCGGTAATGAGACAAAAACTGTCATAGAATAAGACTAAGATATCTTAAGAGACATATGCTGGGGTTGGTATTCCTTGAACGACTGCGGGCATGTGCCAGACTGCCTCGGCCCCCGGGGAGCACCCGGGCAGGTCGCCGTGTGACTGGGGAGGAAATTATGCAGGAGCTCAGAGAGACGACGTCTCGACTCGTGAATAATGCTACCGGGGGGGGTCTAAGCAGGGAACTTCCTGGTGAACACCGGCCGCGCGAGCGGTGGTCCGTCATGTCTTATGGCCGTCGTCGTGGGCTGCGCCCGGTCTCGCCATATGTGATTGTTTTGGCCCTCGCCGTCGCGCTGACGGCGAGTTTCTTCCTGCCGACCCGTGCGGAAGCGGCGTTTTCGGACCACACGGTTACGACGATTTCGCCTTCGGGGACAACAATCAACCTGTTTGATTACTGGGTGAATCCCGATAACCATCTGTCGGTTTCCGGCAACGGCGGCGTCAACGCAAACCACCGGTTCCAGTTTAACGACGGCCAGGGTGGTGAGTCGCTCAACCATTGGACGGGCAACACGAACCCGCAGCCCGGCATTGTCAACAACACGCTTTTAGACGGCTATCCGCAGCTTTCCAAAACCTGGGGCGGCGAGTCCCTCTGCTACCTGTTCGATTCCTCTGCCCAGATCGGCAAGACGTCCCATTTTGGCGTGACGGGCCTCCTCAAGGTTCAGAACGGCTACTACGTCTATGACAGCTCCAAAAACTACGCAGCCTACAACGCTGACAAGAATGCCTTCGACATCTATGACACCTGGGGCATTGACAAAGTGGGCGATTCGTCCCACCAGGGTCAGTTCTTCCCGTTCGACGCGGCAGACAAGGTGCTCAAAGAGGAAAACGGCCGGCTCGTCCAAACCGGCATCAAGGCAGACAACACCGGTGATTCGCGCTACAACGACGGCCGCCCCGTCAACCACCACTTCGGCCTCTCAATGTCCACGCGATTCGTGCAGCCTGCTGGCGGCAAGACGAACGCGGGCGACGACATGGTGTTCGAGTTCGCCGGCGATGATGACGTCTGGGTGTTCATCGACGATGTCCTCGTGGGTGATATCGGCGGTATTCACAACCGCGCGAGTCTGAGCATCAACTTTTGTACGGGCGACATTAAGGTGAACGGTAATAACGACGGCACACTGAAGAACAAGTACCAGAAGGCGAATAAGGACACTTCGGGCTTCAACGGCAGCACCTTCGCCGGCGGCACCAACCACACCCTCAAGTTCTTCTACCTGGAGCGCGGCGCCGCCGACTCCAACATGGAGCTCAAGTTCAACCTCGTGACGGTGCCCGAGTCCGACATCATCAAGTTCGACCAGGACGGCAAGTTCGTACAGGGTGCCGAGTTCAAGCTCTATAAGACCGACAAGGACTTCAAGACCGTGGGCGAGCTCATCGGCTCCGGTACCACGGACGAGGCCGGCCACCTAACGCTCACGAACGACGTGGACAACGGCGTCATCAACTTCGACGATCTCTACAACAAGGATCACGACAACAACAAGTACTACCTCCTGAAGGAGACGCGCGTACCCGAGGGATACCGCTCGAGTCTCGCGGCGACGGGTGGTAGCATGCAGCTCGAGTACGTGCCCGCGAGCGCTGAGAACGGCGCGGGCGGCGTCATCATCAACCGCGGCGGTATGGACGCGGGCAGCGTCGTGTGGAAGACCGGTGCGTTCGCCGCCGCGAAGGAGACCATCACCGCGCCGTCGACCGTGTACAAGGCAAATAATGACCTGACGAAGTCCGACAAGACCGTCAATCTGGACTCCGGCATACTGTTCGCTGTGGTGCTCAAGCGCGACAAAAGCGCAGGCACAGGTATCAAAGATCCGAGCAATTGGTACGCCGTGTCGGGCGACCCATCGACGGGAGCGGGATACACCCTCGCCAAGGAGCCGGGCATGACCGGTGCTATCGAGGCGGCGAAGAAGGACCTGCACGCCTTCACGCTCAACACAAGCGGCCAGTACCAGGTAGAGATTCAAAATCTGCCCGGTGACATCTCCAAGTACTACTACCTGCTGAGCGGTGATGCCCGCAAGGATGCCGAGTACACGGTGGCCATCTACCACACAACGGCGAGCTCGATCGGCGACGCGACGCCTAAGAACACAGTCCACGTGTACAGCGACGACATCGCAGACGGCACGAACTTCAAGCGGCAGTTCGCCACGCGCCTGCTCGTCACGAACATCCAGAATCGCCTGTTCGTGCAGAAGACCGATACCGAGGGTAAGCCCGTTGACGGGGCGAAGTTCGGCCTTTACAAGTCCACCCAGGTGACTACGGATGCGAACGGCAAGGCCGTGCTCGATGGCGACCAGGCCCCCTACGACACCCTGACGACGAGGTCGGTCGCCAACCCGGTCAAGCTCGAAGGGGCGGGCGTATTCCCGTCTACGAGCGACAGTAGCGAGCCGCTCGTGAAGGGTACCTACTTCCTGAAGGAGGTCTCGGCGCCCAATGGCTTCCTGCTTAATGACAGGCTCATCAAGGTGATTGTGGACGATTACGGCGTCCACGCCGATGCTGGTACAGTTGATGACGGCGTTTCGACGTTCGTGGGCGTGGGCTCGCTCATGAAGAGCCTGGGCCAGTTTGGCGCAGAGAGCGACATTGACAACACGCTCACGTGGATCAAGGGCCAGCGCCAGACGTCCGACGGGACGCTCGACGGCAACGGCAATCTTTCCTGGAACAATGACGCCAAGGGCGGCGAGAATGAGGTACATCTTAAGTACGGCGCCAATGGACGTGTCTACCAGTATGGGCCCACCAAGAAGGACGAACCTTACCGCCTGGAGACCGAGACGGGCTGGATACGTATGGGCATCACGCAGGACGTGTCTGGTGACACTAATGCGAAGGGCGCCCGCGCCGACCTGGGCGACATGAATCTGAACGCCCTGTTTACGGGCGCCACCTGCGTGCGCGTGGCGAACGAACGCGAGGCGAGCCTCGAGGTGATGAAGAAGGTCATGGTGCCAGCGGGCCTGACGGGAAAACCGGACGCGGGGTTCACCTTCAAGTTCACCGTGCCCACGACGGCGGGGAAGACGTACAAGGCCGCGGTGTTTGAGAACGCGGGGACCGCAAGCGAGAAGCAGGTCGGCAAAATGTTCGACCTCGAGAACGGCCGCGAGCAGACCATCACGGCCGACCAGACGATCCGCGTGTACGGTCTCGCCGAGGGTGACCAGTACGCGGTGCAGGAGCTGACCGGCGCAGACAAGATGCCCGCGGGCTATAAGCTGACCGGCCGCAAGCAGGGTGACAAGAATCTGACTGAAGAAGGCGATAGCATCTCGGGCAGGATTGCCCCGCAGAATTCCGACGGCACGGTGGCCAAAGACAACAAGCTGGTGTTCACCAACAGCTACAGCGTGAAGTCTTCGGTGACGCTCACAGGCATCAAGGCGAAGAAGAAGTTCACCGGCCGTGAGTGGACTAGCGCCGACAGCTTCGAGCTTTGCCTGCGCGCCGCCGATGGAACGCCGATGCCTGATGGTGCCACGGCAGCGCCCGTGGCCGGCATGAAGCAGGTCGAGAAGACCGTTACGAGCGCCGAAGAATTTAGCTTCGGAGAGATTAAGTATGAGAAGCTTGGCAAGTACACCTACTACATTGCCGAGACTACGCCCGCCAAGAGCGATCCCAGTTGGCTGGGCGGTGTCAGCTACTCCAGCGCCGAATACAAAGTGACCGTAACGGTGAAGGATGACGGCAAGGGAAATCTGACCGAGCCAGTCGTCAAAATGGAGCAGATCTATAAGGATGATGGCACCGCCACATCTCAGGTGATCGACGATCAGATTGCGGTGATCACGAACACGTACCGCCCGAAGGAGACCTCGGTAACGCTCAAGGCGACGAAGCGCTTCACGGGCGGTGAGCTCGCGGGGAGTGACTTCACGTTCCAGCTGCTCGACAAGGACGGCAGCGTGGTCCAGACTGTCCAAAACGAGAAGGACGGCAAGGTCGCCTTTGCAGCCATCGACTACGCTACGCCGGGCGACCACGACTACACCATCAAGGAGGTGAAGGGCGCCGACTCGACCGTCGTCTACGACGCGAAGGGCGTGAAGGTCCACGTCAAGGTCACCGACGAAAAGGGCGAGCTGAAGGCGACCGTCACCTACGACGGTGAGAAGGCCGTGCCGACCTTCACCAACACGAAGCCGACGGCGGACGTCACCGTTGAGGCCACGAAAGTTCTCGCGGGCAAGGACCTGACGGCCGATGCGTTCACCTTCGGCTTGTACGACCAGGACGGCAATGAGGACGCTCGCGGCACCAACGATAAGAATGGCAAGGTCAAGCTGACCGTCAAGGGCCTGAACCTGGGCGAGTACGACTACACGCTCAAGGAGGAGAAGGCCGGCCAGTCCGTCGACGGCGTGGCCTACGACGCCAAGGAAGTCAAGGTCCACGTCAAGGTAGAGCAGAACCAGGACGACAACAACAAGACGAAGGTGACCGTCACCTATGACGGTACCGCTACGGCTCCCACCTTCAACAACACCTACACCGCAAAGGGATCCGTGGAGCTGACGGCGACCAAGACCATCAAGGTTGCGGACGGCTTCGATCACACGACGAAGCCTGCGGACGGCGAGTTCACCTTCGACCTGAAGGACGCTGCCGGCAACGTGATCGCCACCGCGAAGAACGATGCAAACGGCAAGGTCTGCTTCACGCGCGAGTTCCAGCTCTCCGACTTGGATGGCGCCGCGAGCAAGGACTTCACCTACACCATCGTGGAGCAGCCGGGCGCGGAGCCGGGCATGGTCTATGACAATCATGCCCTCACCTATACGGTGACGGTCACAGATGGCGGGAACGGAGCACTGAATGCGAAGGCGATCGTGACGAGCGCATCCGGCTCGGATACCTTCACCAACACCTACCAGCCGGCCGCGACCGGTCTGGCCCTCGGTGCGCAGAAGAGCTATGTGAAGAAGGACGACAACACGCCGATCGTCCCCAAGGACGGCGAGTTCACCTTCGATGTGTACGAGGGCAAAATGACTGCTGAGCAGCTTGCCGGGGCCAAGCCCGTCCGGACCGCGACCAACGGCGCGGACGGAAGTGTTAACTTCGACGCCTTCTCCTACGCGAAGCCGGGCACGTACGAGTACACTATCGTGGAGCGGAAGGGTGATCTGGCCTACGTGACCTACGACGACGCGGTGCATCATGCCGTGGTGACGGTTGTGGACAATGCCGGCACGCTGCAGGCGAGCGTCGCCTACGACGGCGCGGACGCCACGAAGCCCACCTTCACCAACACCTACAAGGCGAAGGCGAAGAACTCCGGCGCGATCGCCCTCACCAAGAGCGTTGACGTGCACGACGGCAGCTATCAGCTAAAGGCGGGAGACTTCGCCTTCGAGCTGGTGGGGTCTGACGGTACGGTGCTCCAGACCCAGAAGAACGACGCCAAGGGCAAGGTTTACTTTAACGAGCTGACCTTCGACCATGCGGGCACCTTTCCCTTCACGGTCCGTGAGGTGCAGCCGACGGACGGCGCGCCGGGCGTGCCGGGCGTGACCTACACCGGCAAGACGTACACCCTGACCTACGTGGTGAAGGACAACAACGACGGCAAGCTGGTGGTAGAGAGCTCTACGGTGAAACCGAGCGAGGGCACCGAGAACGGCGTCACCCCCAATACCATGACGTTTGCGAACAGCTACCAGCCGGGTCAGACCTCCTACCAGATCTCTGGCACCAAGGTGCTTGAGAATGCCGACCCGGCCACCACGCGGACGCCCGCCGATGGCGAGTTCACATTCGCGCTGATTGACGTGGCCACCGGGCAGGAGATCGACCGGACCACGAACGTGGGTAAAGCGTTTACCTTCAAGGCCATCTCGTACACCGCAACTGGTTCGCATGCGTACCAGGTGAAGGAGGTTGCGGGCCAAGATGGCACCATCACTTACAGCGATGCGGTGCTGGACGTAACGGTGAACGTGACCGATGACGGCAGCGGCCAGCTGACCGCGACGGCGAACAAGACGGCTGCGGATCTGACCTTCACCAACACCTACACGCCGACGGCAACGACGGCGACGATTACCGGAACGAAGGCTCTGACCGGCCGCGACCTGGCCGAGGGTGAGTTCTTCTTCGACCTGAAGGACGCCGACGGTAACGTGGTGCAGACGGTGCAGAACGGCGCCGACGGCACGTTCGGCTTCGCGCCACTGCAGCTGGACAAGGTGGGGACGTACGTCTACACCGTGTCCGAGCGGGCAGGGGCGACGGCGAACGGCGTCACCTACGACACGACGGTCTTTACCGCGACGGTGACGGTGACGGAGAATGCGGAGACGCACGCGCTGGAGGCGCAGGTTGCCTACAGCAAGGGCGGCAAGGCTGCGGATGCGGTGGCGTTCAGCAACAGTTACGCGCCGGCCGCGACTGAGGTGAAGCTGGGGGCCTCCAAGGTGCTGAGCGGCGAGGACCTGAAGGAAGGGCAGTTCTCCTTCCAGCTGAAGGATGCCGACGGCAAGGTGCTGCAGACCGCAAAGAACGCGGCGGACGGCACGGTGGGCTTCGAGGCGATCTCGTACGACAAGCCCGGAACGTACGCCTACAGCATCTCCGAGGTGGACGACGGTCAGAAGAACGTGACGTACGACGCGGCCGAGCACCGGGTAACGGTGACGGTGACGGACGACGGTGCGGGCCATCTGGTGGCGACGGTAACCTATGACGGCGCCGTGGCGCCGGTGTTCAAGAACACGTACACGCCGCCGACCACCCCGCCGACGGAGCCGCCCACCAATCCGCCGAGCAAGTCACCGGTGCCGAAGGAGGAGAAGCCGGGTCTGCCGTATACGGGCGATACCAGCTTGTCGCCGATGGCCCTGGGTGGCATCGCGGGCGGCGCGGTGGTGCTGATCGCCGCAGGCGTTATCCTGCGGCGCCGGAACCGGTAGCTGCGGCGGCCGAGAAGGGCTTTGATTGAGGGCGGGTGGTCGCAGGGCGCGGCCGCTCGCCCTTTTTGGTGAAAGGCTATGTTAACCCGCCGTTTGCACGTCCGGCTCCAGATGGAACTCGTACTCCGGCTCCATCATCTTCTTCCGGATCTTTTCGTAGCGCCCGTCGTCGAGCTGCTCGCGCATGAGCGACGTCCTGTCCCCGACGCGTGCGGCCTCGCGCAGCCATCTGAACCACATCAGGCAGCTGTGGAGCCTGCGGGTCGATACGCCCTTGAACCTCTCGAGGAAGTGGCCGAGCGAACCCTGCGCTTCAGCATCCTCTGGACCGTGTCCCGCTCGTACCCGGTGAGCCTGCCGTGGGTCCTCGGGACCGCCCTCGCGGCGCCCTTCCCGCCCTTTCCGGACATGGCGTCCTCCGATCTCCCGGGGCCGGCCGATCCGGCCCTCAGGGTATCGGATTCCCAAATTTATCCGTATATGTGCGGATGAATGCGGGAGGCGTTCGGATGAAGTTGTATTCAAGGAAAGAGACTGACCCTTTGTCGCATTCCGTGCGGGTTATATGCAGGTATGCCTGCGCACGCTATCATGTATGGGTTAGACCGCAACTATGTACCTCATACGCGAAGGGATGCGCATGTATCTGAAGATCGACATGTTCTAGCTGGGCTTACCCCCGCAGTGGCGCCGCGCGCCCCATCAACTCTGCCGATTTTCGCCTTCACGCACATAAAGGAGTCCCGCCATGCGCGACAAGCTCGAAAAGATCATTAAGGCCTACGAGGAGCTCGAGAAGAAGCTTTCCGACCCGGCCGTCGCCTCCGACATCAAGGAGTTCACGCGTCTCAACAAGGAGTACGCACACCAGTCCGACCTCATCGCTGCCTCGCGCGAGTACATCGGCGCGCTCGATGACATCGAGGCTGCCAAGGAAATGCTGCACGATACCACCGATGCCGATGAGAAGGAGATGCTCCAGATGGACATCTCCGAAAACGAGGCCAAGCTCCCCCAGCTCGAGGAAGACATCAAGTACATGCTCATTCCGAGCGACCCCAACGACGACAAGAACACCATCGTCGAGATCCGCTCCGCCGCCGGTGGCGACGAGGCGGCCATCTTCGCCGGCGACCTGTACAAGATGTATCAGCGCTTTTGCGAGTCGCGCGGCTGGAAGACTACCGTGCTCGATTCCAGCCCCAGCGAGGCCGGCGGCTTTAAGTCCATTGAGTTCAAGGTCGAGGGCGACCGCGTCTACTCCGTTATGAAGTACGAGTCCGGCGTGCACCGTGTCCAGCGCGTCCCTAAGACCGAGTCCCAGGGCCGCATCCAGACTTCAACGGCTACCGTCGCCGTGCTTCCCGAGGCCGAGGAAATCGACGTCCAGATCAACCAGTCCGACCTGCGCATCGACACCTACTGCGCCTCCGGCCCTGGCGGTCAGTGCGTTAACACCACCTACTCCGCCGTGCGCATCACCCACCTGCCCACCAACACCGTGGTGCAGTCGCAGGAGCAACGTTCCCAGATCCAGAACCGCGAGGTCTGCATGCAGATGCTGCGTGCCCGTCTGTACGAGA
>OLRM01000264.1_pt1 | contig 55385 bp, 46 predicted proteins | sample 1643211 | NCBI WGS metagenome assembly OLRM01 (sample SAMEA3136690, study PRJEB25190) | human gut metagenome | biome: human gut; feature: human-associated habitat; material: faeces | place: Austria | collected 2013
AGTTTTCGGATTTGAATCTATGCCCAATTAACAACCGTCAGGGAATTGTAATTGATGGTGAAGGTTCAAAGGTTATTTGCAAAGACTAATTTGAAAATTCAAGTTTGTAGAACTGTATTAAATCATAAAATCACATTGGGGGGTGGCAATTATGCGATATAAAAAAATTGTATTGAGTATTATAGCAAGTGTGCTTTGTCTGGGACTATTAAATGGTTGTAGTTGCTATTCGCATGATTTTAACTCTAGTGAAGAAGCACAAAAATATATCTTATCCAAATTAAAGGGCAAATACAATGAAGAATTTATCATTACAGAAGTAAAGGAGTACAAAGAAGAAAAAATAGGATTAAACTGGATTAGGGCAAATGTTTCTAGTAAAGAAAATTCTTCTCAAATTGCTACTGTATATGCACGAAATACTGGATTTTTTGAGGATAGTTATCATGTTTATTACTATTCTGATGAAATAGAAGAACTTGCAACTCCTTTATTTCAAGATAAACCTTTTATAAGAAATTATCAACTTGAAGTACAAGGGCATACAACAACGACAGAATGGAATGGTAAGGAAAGTGTAGAAGAATATCTGAAAAAAAGAGAGTATGAAATAGAAACAAGTATATATCTTAATGAGGGAAAAACGGACGAGGAATATGCAGAAGAAATTTCCTATATCATGCAGGAAATTATAGAAAGTGATTTGGTTTTTAATATTTCAGTATATACAAATGATGATAACATTATTTTCTATTCTCTACCAGAACAGCACAGTCAACCAGATGTAGAAGCGATTTTAGAAAAAATGGAAGATGTTAAAAGACAACAAGAAACAAAAAAAGATTATAAGGAATGGAAAAAACAAAATCAAAATAATGAAACAAATTCTGATTGAATGTTGTAATAGGAGTGATTAGACAATGAAATTTTTTCTTTATTTTTTAACAATAGCATTTGGTATAGTATGTTTTGTAATTATGAAAAAGAAACGCTATAAAGTCATGCCACTTATCTGTTTGATTATGTTTATTTGTTTCATTGGCTTTGGAATTATTTCCTTAGTATATTCATTTGTTCCATATGGGGAGATATTTGTGATGCCATTAGGATCTATTGTCTTTGGTTTGATATCTATTTTGGTTGGAGTAAATGATTTGTATTCTTTATTGTGTTGTAGAAAAAAAGTGGACGGCGTGTATTGTGGCTACAACACATATTATGGTGGCAATGGTATTTCTACACAAGCTCCAGTATTTGAATATACATATAACGGAACATATTATCGTGAGCAAACAACACAGAATATATCTCATAAACGATTAAATAAGGGTATGACGCAAGGAAAAATGTATAGCATATATATTGACCCAAAACACCCAGCAGTATTTGTTCTGACTAAAAGAATTAGAATAGGAACAATAGTCGCAATAATATTAGGGTTATTTCTATTTACTGGTGGAATTGATTTCTTCTTGCCTATGCTATCGGGTCGGTAGGAGACACCTTGTTGGTAAATTGTCTGATAACTTCATATCCCTACATACAAAGCAGTTAGTCTTATGATTGACTGCTTTTTAAAAAGACACCATTTAGGTGTAATGATGTCTTTTGGGTGTTATTTTATAGTCATATCAAGGCTCATTCAATCGTGGTAAATTAGTGGTAAAATGAATGGTTTTCTATACTCCAAAATGCTTGAAAGTATAGTGGTTATGCGAATAATCCAAAATTAGATATAAAAATTCTAGGTAAATTCTAGAACTATTTTTTTATGGTTCCATATCCCATAATGACATTGCTATTGACTGAATAAGTGTTTCTTCTTACTTCATCATTAGAATTTCCTTCTACTGTATGAACAATTCCATTTTCTGCTTTTTCAACCATGCCAACATGATCGCAGTGATTATCATTGTTCCAATCAAAGAAAATGATCATTCCTTCATTTGGCACAGTTCCTCGTGGTAACCATTGATTTCTCTCTTTAAACCAGTTCATACCAACAGTAACATTTTCAAACTTAGGCATCGAACCATTTTGAAGCATACCACATTGTTCTGAACACCAACTTACAAAGATTGCACACCATTCCACTCGTGATGAATAACCCCACCAAGACCAATAAGGAATACCACCTTTATTACCTAATTGCGTTAAAGCAACATTGACTAACTGACTATTTCCCGTTCCAAGTTGTGCGAATTGATAATAACGCATGACATGAGGAACATATTCAGGATCACCATAACTGCTCCAACCATGTTTTGCTGCTTGTTCTTCAGAGAACACTTGTGCGTTGCCTTGCGAATACCCACCAAAGTTCTTAACTGCCCATTCGATATAACCATTGCCATAATTATATCCCTGCCATGCTAAGGAAAGGTTTTCTATATCAAATGGATCTTTACACTTTGCTCGTTTTACACAGTCCGCAAAATTTTCGATTCCAACTTTGATTGAATACTCCGGATCAGTAATTCCATTTGGTACATTTGGATATTTTTTATTAAATGCACATTCCGATGACTGCATAGGATCATTTCCTTTTCCACCGGATTCCTGCATCATGATAGCTTGAATGGCATTGACATATAAAGGAATTTCAAATTCATCTGCATACTTTTGAATAAGAGGTGTATAGGCAATGACTTCTTGTGATAATTGAGCATAACCAGAAGATGAATTTCCTCTGCTCATAAAAATACCACCGACAAGTGCAATCACTAAAATAAGCAAACAGGCAACACTGCCAATAGCCGATAAAAATAGATATACTTCTTTAGCACTTTCAAACATCTTCCTTAATGCTGAAGTCGTTGCCTTGCTTATCTTCTTTGCATAATTTGATGATTTCATGGCAACCTGTTTCATAGCAGAAGCAGATTCTTTTGATTTCTTCATAGACTGTATTGCATATTGTTTGGCTGCATTTTTATTTTGAGATGGTATCCTTACCGATACTTTCCTATCCTTTTTTTGTGCTTTGATAAATTGCTTAATTCCTCTGCTATCTGTCGTCTTAATATCTTTTTTATTTATTCGTCTAGTTTTGATAGTGTGATTCTTTGTAAAAACAGATCGTGTTTTATGCATTTTGGCTTTGATTTGATGATCTTGTTGCAAAATAGGAGAAGTGATCTCTTGATATTCTTTTTGCAATGTTTTTATCGCATTTTTTTCTTTTCTGTGATTACGATAGCGTTTTTCATTAACCCTCGCATTGATAACGATATTTTTTGTATATCGTGGCACTTTTTCACTTGTCTTATTTACTGCATAATCATGAGGTGTATGTTCTTTTTGCGAAGTATGTTCTTCATACTGTTCTTTTGATTTTATCGTTGCATGATGAATATGTTCAGATGCTACTTTTGCTTTATCGATCGTTTTGACATCTTTTAAAACGGATCTTGTCTTAATATCCTTTGACATAATTATCTTTCTTCTCTTAACTGATTTTGATGTTCACGACAATATTCAGGATACTTTACTTTAACTGCCTCAAAATAAAAAGTACAATCCTCTGATTGAAACAAATCATAAGGTGTACTTTCTACCGTATTTTCTAATGTAAAACCATTCCAAAGATTAAAAGCGAGCAGTGTGGTACGCATAAAACCTGATGTTTGCCAATCTTGATGAAGTCCATCGAGTACGATCTTATCATTGTGAACATCATATAAATCTTGTATATGCTTTCTACAATCCTGACTAATACCCAGTGTATAGAATAAAGCTCGATGATAAGTATCGTTTTTTGAACATTGTGTCATCATGTTTTCATAAAACATTTTATGTTCTTTTGATTTAAACTGTATTTTCATGTTGTATTCCTCCTAAAAAATAGGGGGAGAGCATAAGCTCTACCCTCGTTCATGATTGATTTCTTTGTGTGATGATTTGGCAGATGCCATATTTTTCTTGATTTCATGCAAGGATTGTTTTACAGAATATTTTTCTTTGAACTCTGTTTCTCGTTTTTCTATCTTTTCAATTCCATGTTGTGTTTTTTGAGATAGAGTTGTCATTTTATCCATGACATGAAATAAAGCATTTTGAATATGACTGATCATACCTTTGTTGCTATCTCTAGGATTTGCGTTGGAAACTTGTTTTCCCATGATCACATGACCAATGTTTTTAAAATGATGATTGACCGCATGAATTTCATCACCCAACTTTGTAAAATGATCAATTTCTTTATCTGCCTGTTGATTGATATGATCAAAACTGTTTTTCATCGTTTGCAACATATCTTTGATATTTAACTTTTTCATTGTTGAAGTGAGAGCGTCTTTACCTTTTTCTTTAAACTCTTTTAGTCCTTTATCAATGGTATTTTTAATATGGTGTTTCATATCAAGCAATGTATTTTTAGCCGACTTAACTTTATCGGTTATATTGTCCACTGCTCGTATTGCAGTTGCCTTGATCGTTTTACTTTGAATCGTATTGAGTTCATTTCTAACATCTTTTAATTCTTGTAAAACTTCATTGAATTGTTTTTCGGCACTGTCTACATATTCAATAATAAATTCTAACTGTTTTTTTTCATTGTCCATGCCATGATAATCAAGAAGTTCTAAGAACTCCTTGATATTTTCATATTCGGCTAATGATTTATTTTCCATAGATTATTTCACTCCTTTATTTTGATGATGGGTATCTGTTGGTTTGGTTGTCATTAACTGATAGAGCAGCGTGTCTTTTGGGAAACGATTGATAAATGGGACTAATGAACTTCCATATTTGATTAGTCCACAACCTGCATCGGCATTGGTAATATAAGACATCTGCTCATCAGATATATTTAATAGTTTCGCAAGTTTTTGACGGTCTTGCGGTGCTTGATTTAACATCACAACAAATTCACTGTTCGATAACATCGTACTTGCTAATACGGAATCTAATAAATACTCAACATTTTGTGTAATGGCTGTTGGATAGGCATTTCGTTTTCTAAATCTTCGCCATGCACTATTGAAGAATGCACCTGAATATTCATTTTCAAAAGCAACATGAAATTCATCAATAAACAAGTGGGTACGAATACCTTTACGCCAATTATCCGTCACACGATTGATCATCGCATCGGTAATGACCAATAATCCCATTGTTTTTAACTGCTTACCTAAGTCCATGATGTCATACACGATGATACGATTATTTGTATCAACATTTGTTTTATGGGCAAACGCATTTAACGATCCGTTTGTAAATAATTCTAAAGATAAAGCCAAACTTTCTGCTTCCTTTTCCGGTTGTTCTAATAACTTTTCTCTTAAAACACATAGAGTTGGAAGTTTTCCACCGTTTTGATAATCCTCATAAACATAAGCTACACAACGGTCGATGATTGATTTTTCTTTTGATCTAAGTCCTTTTTTATCTAACTGCTCAAACAAAGATAATACAAATTCAGACTTGTCTACGATTGGATTTCCTCCATCGCCATAACCTTCTACCATATCCAAAGCATTGATATGATCATCACTGCCTGCGGCAATATGAATTACTTCTCCACCTAATGCTTTTATTAAAGAACTGTACTCATTCTCGGGATCACAAACTAAGATGTCATCATTGGTCGCAAGGGCTAAAAAGACAATCAGTTCTTTTGCACTGAATGATTTTCCAGCACCGGGAACACCGAGTAAAAAAGCCGACTGATTTAATAAATTTTCCTTATTGACCATGATTAAATTATGAGAAATCGCATTTTCACCGTAATAAATTCCATTCTTATCCATAATTTCTTGTACTCTAAAAGGACATAGCACTGCTAAACTTTCCGTTGTTAAAGTACGAAGGGCATGAATCTTTCTCGCTCCGATTGGTAATACCGTATTCAAACCGTCCATCTGTTGAAAATGCAACGGTACGATTTGACAAAGATGTTTTCGTGCTATCGTTTGTAGAGTTTCAGTATCCGTATCAAGTTGTTTCTTGGTATCCGCAGTTAAAACAAAGGTTAAAACTGCAAACATCATTCTTTGATCTCTTGTGGTCAAATCGTCTAAAAATTCTTTTGTTTCTTTTCTTTGTTGTTCTAAATCATAAGGAAGAACAGCACTGAAGTTATTATTTGCGTTTTGTCGTCTTTGCCAGTTTGTCGCATTGGTTTCTACACCTAATATGCGGTTTTCAACTTCTCGTACTGCTTCATCAGTAGGAATTGGAATCACATCAATGGACATCATCATATTGTGATTCATATCCGTTAGTTCCGCAATCATATTATCTTTGATATAACTAGCGTAATCTTTCAAAAATAAAACTCGTCCATAGCGGTTTCCCATTTTAAAATGATCTTTTTTAAATTCAAAACTATCAGGACAGATATAATCTTTAAAATCATGTCCTCGTTTCATGAGCCTTGTTAAGTCCATTGTATAATTGACTTCTTCACCTAAACGATAAAAATCATGTAAGATACGAAGTCGTTCAGTGGTATCTAGCGGAGTACATCTAGCACCCAATCGTGCAAAATGAGAAGTTAAATCTGTTGTTACTCGACGAAAATAAGTTTTTGCATCTTCATAACTCTTTTTAAATACGGATATAGTTACATACATTTCACGCACCATACCATTTGTTCCCATTGCTTTATCTAGTAACATCTGATTATACTCTTTGCGATAAATATCAAAACGATCATCTTTTAAAGGCAGTAAGATTTCTTTTTCAAAGTCTATTTGATTTAATCGTCTAAGGGCAATCGTAATCTTAGTAGTAGCACCACTATCAAATGAATTTAGCAATTCCGAATATTCCAAAAACATGGCTTCCTTGTCCTCACGAGAAGCAGTCGCATAGTTAATATCCGTAAATTTATAAGTCATAGAAAACTTATTTTTGCCTACTTTGAATATGCCATCTTTCCATATGGTTTCAATAGGGATAATATGTTGTACCTTTTTCGGTATTTTAAATTTCTCTTTTTCTTGTTTGTTAATTGAAGAAAGCGTCTTAATCATGTTTCAACTCCTCCTTGTGTTTTTCTTCTAAAAATGGTTGGATACATTCCCAATAATAATTATTGCTTTCAAATTTGATTTGTTTAGGGATCAGGACTTCTGACTTTAACCATACCCATATAAATTTTTCGGCAGTCATACCGTTATAGCTAATAAATCCAAGTGCCGCAAAAGGAGCAGCACTTAGAATACATAACCATGACAATGTTTCTAAACCAAAATAAGGTTTAAAGATAAAATAAAAACCTACGGCACATACGCAGGCTAATATTGAAAAAATAAATTGTCTTAAGGAAAGTCCAAAATACATGGACTCTGTATAATTTCGTATTTCTTTATTTACTTTTACTTCCATAAACTCCTCCATAATAAGAAAAGGAACTACCCTAGAGTAATTCCTTGATAAGTTTGTTGTTGATTTTTAATGAATCATTCCTACACTAGAAAATTAAATCTTACGCACATTGCATACTGTTATATAAAGAATCTTATCTTTTGGAATGGACGCAAACCCATCTATTCCCACAACAATATTAAGAAAACGATTTTTTGTATTTCTAAATTCATGAAATATCGTTTTGTTTTCTGGTAGATCTTCATTTTCCAAAGTTGTTAATATTTCGCCATTGACAAGATGAATATGAACATCATGGTAAAATTCACCATATTTTATAAAACCAAAATCTTCTATATTGATTTCATTTTTATTATTCTTCATGATATAAACTCCTTTTCTAAATTATATTCCCATCATTTCTCTAACAACTCGATCGCTCATCTTCACTGCACCAACAAGCACAAGCATATTAAATGCAATTTCACCTATATAACTCCATACTTGCGTTATTGCAGCTGCACTTGTATCTACTACTGGTGGTGAGGTTGCAAATAAAGAAAAGATGATACACGCTAATACAACGATCGCACCTTCTAAACATACAGCAGTGTATGATTTTAAAAATGATTTTCCAACATTCTGCGTTGGCTCTCCAGCAAAGCTAGAAAGAGGAATCGGTGCGATTGCCGTATAAAGATACAAACGAAAAAAGCGTCCGTAAACGCTCATGATCATGACAAAACTTAATACTGTAATAAATAATCCACCAATGAGCGTTACTGCCCATAACGGAATACTATCAAAAAATCCTACATCTTCAATCGCACTTACCATTTCCTGTGGTAGCACTGTTTGTGTAGCACCACCAAAACCGGCAGCATTCATAATCGTTGATACAACGCCTTGCACAATATTGAATACTGCCATCATCAGTTCTAATCCATAGGTTACGACTGCTTTTGCCAACACAAAACGAATGAATATTTTAAGGGCGTGTTCAGGCTTCTTTACTTCTGCAAAAGAGCCACAGGTTTTCATCACACCAATCACAAAAAATAAAACAAGCAGTGCAAGTCCGATTGCCATCAATGCACCATTGATCTGTATGATAACGTCCCATATGCCACCACCTTTAAAATTTTCAGGGGATTGCGTAATGATCTGCCATATTTCTGCTAGTTTTTCGTTCCATGTATCTAGTGCATTTTGCAGGTTTTGTACAATCCAATTATCCGATTCCAATTTCATCATCTCCATTCTTTTTATCAAATGCAATATCACTTTGTACTTCATTTCCCCATGCGTCCCAACCTTCATATGTCTGACGAGCGAACAATTCAATGCGTGGTACATCACCGGTCAATTCAACAATTCGGTTTCTCACTTCATTTGGTTTTTTGCTGTGTTCTTCAATATGAGATATGACAACTTGATGCACTCTTTTGGATACTCGCTTAGGGTGTCCTTTGGTTGCAAGCAAGCATATTTCTGCATTTGCTCTTGTCCAATAGCCCATGCCCCAAAATAAACCATCACTTTTTTTGTTTTGCTTGATCCAAACAAAAGCAACTGTTTTATATTGAAATCCCCAAGCACGAATGACTTCAAAGGATTCTAAAAGAGTAGGAAAAGTTACCCATAAAAACAGCATACAGTTTTTCTCTGCAATCTCTTGAATGGGCAACTTTTTAATTTCATCAATCGACATCGTAGGGTAATGATGTTCTGCACTTCTTCCTAGTCCTTTTTTGGAATAGACATAATATTTCCAAGGTGGATCGGCATAAATGACTTGATATTTCTTTTGTTTTTCCACTTTCTTATCCACCTGTGATGATATTTAAGATTTCTTTTGCAAAGGTAATAATTACACCTCCTGCAAGTGTTAAAAAACCATTCGCCCTTTGACTGGCATCGTGGCTCTTTAAAGAAAGACCAATTTGTACGATTCCAAAACCTAATAAGATCATACCCACTGCACGAATCAATCCAAAGATAAAATCACTGAGATTATTGACTACGGTAAGTGGATCATCAGCTGCATAGACAGGTAATGCACCAAATGTCATGCAACAAACCAAAACTGCATAAACAGTAAAAAGACATTTCATCTTTTTTGACATTTTTAAATATTTCATTTTCATTCGTTCCTCCATATTTCTATTTTTTCATAAACAAAAAGTGGAGTTATCTTGTATATCCATACTTGCTAACTCCACCTGATAAAGCAATTTTTTATAAAAAAGTTAATTGCTGTTTGATTGTCGATTTTGTATTTCTTCAATTTCTTCATCACTCAAAAGAATGTAGGTTTCTTCTGTTTCTATTTCTTTTGCAGATGAAAGATCTTTTGTAAAAGTTATCGTTGCGACTGCTTCACTTACAACGCCATGATGATATTCCTTTCCATGTCCATCTGGAGTCATATCAATATGAGGGTGTTTCATAATGTCATATTTTTTATCTATGATTGGTCGTTCGCCACGAATAAATAAAATTGCTAGTTCATTATCCAACATACGCACTTCATCAGGCGTTAATAGTTCACGTCCTGTATTTTGATAATTGGTTGAATAATTGCCACTATGCCCTGTACTTTTCCCATAGGTATTCGTATCAATCGTAGATTTTCCTAACAACTCAGATACATATTTATGGGTGCTTTGCTCATTTCCCCCTAAATATAAAAACTCGTCACAATTGCCTGCTATGCTTTCCCATTGTTTTTCAAACAATGCCTTTAACTGTGCCATATTTTGAAGAATGATGGATACGGATACTTCTCTTGAACGCATAACAGAAAGTATCTTATCAAAGTCATCAGGTAAACTCACATTGGCAAATTCGTCCATAAGCAGATGAACATGAACAGGCAATGCACCTTGATAAATGGTATCTGCTAACCAAAACAACTGTTGAAACAGTTGGGTATATAGCATACTAATAAGAAAATTAAAGGAAGTATCGTTATCTGGGATAATCGCAAACAATGCAACTTTTCGTTCTCCTAAGGAAGTAAAGTCAAGTTCGTCGGTTGCGGTTAGTTTTGCGACTGCTTCAAGATTGAATTTTTCTAATCGAGCCGCAAGTGTGATTTGAATACTTTTTAAAGTTTTCGCTGAACCGGAATGATAGTCTTTATAATACTTCACTGCAATATGATCAGGCTCTCGCATTTCTAAACGATAAAACAACTGATCTAGTGGAGATTGATAATAGTCATCATCTTCATGAACTTCTCCTGCACGAAGCATTTCCATAACCATCGGAAAATTTTGTTCATCTTCAGGTGCTTCATATTTAAGATAAAAGATCAACGATAACAGTAACATACTAGCAGCGGTATCCCAAAATGGATCTTGACTTTGCGAACCTTTGGGTGTTGTTGCCTTAAAGAGATTTGTTACTAATTTTTGTACATCATTATCTGTTCTAAGATAAGCAAAGGGATTGTAACAGTATGATTTATCCATGTTGATTAAATCAAGAACACGAATTTCATATCCAAGATTTTCTAACATATAAGCAGTATCACGAGTGAGCTATAGCGATAGGTAATCTTTTGAAGTCATCTTTAGATTTTCCCCCGCTCTAAACCGTACGTGAAACTTTCGCTTCATACGGCTTGCCATCATGTTTTAAGTAAAAGTTTAATTTAATGTATTTGAATGTCTGTTGTATAGTTTCACTATTTTCTTTTTCATCTCTGTTTCAAGATTTAAATCTTCAACAATGGTATTCATGTTACTGTTTAACTGATAAATAAGATTGGCGAAATTTCGTTGCATGATTACTATATTTGTATAGCTATCTCGATTTCGTTCTTTATGCGGCTCTTTTCTAATGGCAATACACTGATTAGGAATCAACTTTCCCTTTGATATATAGCACATCCCTTTTTGTACGACATATGCTGAAATAATATTATCATTAAATTCTATCGTTTCTACCGGGTCTCTTATATGCTGTAGTTCTCCTAATTCATTTGACGATACTTCCAGTAATTCATCATGTATCTTTTTTCTGCCTGCCTTTGTATAGTCACATATATTCTGACTAAAGTTTAGAGGATTAAATCTCTTTACCGCATTTATAGGCAGTAGCCCTTTTTCTCCAATCGTATAAATTTTAGTATTCGGCTGAATTCCATATGTTCTATTTTTAAATCTTTCATCCATTTCTGAAAATTTTCTTACTTTAGCTGTCTTTCTAAGCCGTATCCTCAATGAAGGCAACATTGCATAATTAACTTCTGTCAGGTTATTATAGATGTTTGTTGCTACTCTGTAATAGTTCTGTATCCCCAATACCGTAGAATTATATATATCTATATATTTATTTCTGTCTTTATTGGCAATATCTAGAAGTCTGTTCTTCATTGTTTTCTTTGCTTTAGAGATTGCTTTTCTATTCATATCCGTTTTCGCTACAAAACCATTTCTCGTTTTCCCTTTGGGAATGACTTTGATTTTAAATCCTAGAAAATCAGATGAATTCTTTTTCAAATTCACTACTTTGGATTTATCTGTATTTATTTCTAAACACAGCCGTTTATCCAGAAAATCAACAGTCGCATAATAGTAACGCTGAGCTTCTTCATAACTTGTGCACATGATTTTGAAATCGTCACAGTAACGAACTATATAACCTTTCTTCAGGTTGGTATACTTTTCTGCATATCTTCCAAAACCTTTTCCTTTGAAGTTGCCACTTGTTTTAAAATGTTCCCATTGACTGCTGACCCACCAGTCTAGTTCATTCAGTACTATCAACGATAACAGCGGGCTGATAATACCGCCCTGAGGCGTCCCTCTGGTTGGTATTCCTTCCCCATATATCTCTGCCTTGAGCATTTTACTAATAATGGACAGGACTCTTTTATCCCTTATCCCCAGTGTCCACATCTGTTTTAATAATTTTCCATGGTTTACATTATCAAAGAAGCCTTTGATGTCTATATCTACACAGTAATAGTGCCTGGCTAGATTGATTAATGTTACAACTCTGCTGATTGCATGCTCACAGCTTCGGTTCTGTCTAAAACCATAGGAATGATTATAAAACTTTGGCTCGCATACTGGTTCTAATACTTGCAGTATACACTGTTGTACTAGTCTGTCCCAGATAGTAGGTATTCCAAGCGGTCGGGTTTTATCACTGCCCGGCTTTGGAATGTACACTCTTTTGACTGGCTGAGGCTGGTAGTTATTCAGCTTATTTCGAATCTTTTGTATAACATACTGCTCCGAACATTTTTTAATATCTTTAATGGTTTTGCCGTCAACACCAGCAGTAGTACTTCCACTATTGGTTTTTATATTTCTGTATGCTAAACGAATATTCTGTTTTGATGTAATAATTTCATACAGTTTGTAAAAATTATTTCCATTCTTACTGTCTGCATAAAGTCTATCAAAGACTTCCTGCATATTGTAATACTCATTATTACGTAACTTCTTCTTTGTTTTCTGTATGGTCTGTACCCTCCTTCCATGGCAGAAGTAATACATCTCTTAGTCTTACTCGAACCCATACGTCTTCTTCTAATTAAACTTTTACTTTATCAACATGACTAGTGCCTATCCCTCCACCACTTGTTATCATGGCTTCACAGGTACCGTGGCACCGCTCTCACTGACATCAATCTAACTTATACACTCTGTTTTCATTAGAACCGTTTCATAGAAAGTAAATTCTCCACGTTGTCAGCTTTCGACGTTCCGAATATGTTATCTGTTCATTTTACCCTTAGGTCACTTCTATGAGCCTGCTGCCTTGACAGTGCCTGTAACACTGTATGGTCTTTCATAAAGGCGGAGTTTTACTCAACCACAGCAGCGACACTATTTGTGTCACTAAGCATTTCTACTTAGTCCCGATATAGACCCGTACATTCGAAGTTTCGTCAGCGGGAATGTCACCCCGCATTCTAACCATAGGTAACTTATAGACTTCCGGCATATAGGATACATCACTTACCTCTAAATGATTTTCGTCAACTTTACTTGTTACGGTATCTCTCTGCCGACTTCACCGAGCTTCTGACATTTCTATGTTTACTCATATCCATGCCAGTCGGAGGATTAAAGTTAGCCTTTCAAAGCGTTACCTTATCATTCGACTAATCACATATTCAGTTCTCCATTTCAAATTCAATATATTTAAATTTGAGATGTGCGTACACTTTTCATGTACGAACGTCTCGCACCACCTTTTGGATCTAGTACGACAAAAGAAGTGTTAGCTTGCAGTAAATTAGGCTTGGCATAAAATCTTGTCTTACCAGCACCAGAACCACCCACTACCATAGAAAGCAAATTTCTTCGATGTTTTCTGCTGTTGTAACTGACACGAACATTTTGGGTAAAGATCTTATCATCACTTGTCTTTGAACTGGCATATTTTTGATTGACCTTTTTTACCGATCCCCATTTTGCAGATCCATGTTCTTCTCCACGTCTATAATTTTTCTTAGTGGAGTAGTATATGGTAATCCCCATTGCATAAATTCCCAAAAAGAAAAGGATAGTGCGAGGACTATCCTTAACCCATTGAATTTGAAAAGGGTGATTAAGTGCAAATGTGAGTTGTGAAAAGTTATTAGATAAACCACCATAAAGATAAGGTGCAAATAACAATGCTAACCAAACAACAGGAATCACTCCAGCAAGAAAAAGAATAAGATATGTTTCATTCTTATCTTCCTTCACTGCGATCACGACCTTTGCATCGTTCTTTGGCTTCAATAACTTTCAACAATGCGTTATCAATAAGTTCTGTATCTTGTTCATTAGCAATAAGTTCATTTCGTTTATCATTCAGTGAATTGAATATAGCACCATATTCAAACCGATTTAATCGAAGTGTATAGATAGGCTCTTTCATAACAAATACCTATCTAGCTTCATGTGATTTTTCGTTCGGTGCTTTTTGACGCTTTAAATCTTTATCTAATTTTTGAGCAAGATCATTGGCAGTTCTTTTAATCGTATAAAGTTCTTGCTTAATTTCATTGGGTTCCATGTCCGGAAAAATAGAATTCATTTCACTAAAATAATAGGCTTTGGTATCAACACCATATTTTTTACAAAGCATATAAGATGATGCAAAAGCAGTAAGTGCATTGACATTTCTGTCATAGTCAGGATTTCCTTGTGCAAGCAATGCATGGGATAGTTCCATCGTAACAACTTGAAAAATTGCAGTCCCATTTTCCATTCCTTGTCTTAATTTGATCACGCCAATTTGTGGATCGTAGAGAGCGCCTTTACCTTCTGGTAATTCACCTGCTTCGACTTGGTTAAATGGAATAGGGGAGTTTTTCGCAATCGCTGTAATCAGTTCATTGATGTCATAAGAACGATCTTGACGATTGATATATTTAGCGGTTGTTTGCGTAATATCATAATTCTTTTTCGCATTATAGTACGTTCCCACACTGTTATCTTCTCTTGTATATTTTTCCCCCGGTTCCATAATGAGAATAGGATTTCCTAGTTCTTCTTTTTTTACAAAAAGATGTTTTTCTTTCCAATATTTCGGATCACCGATTTGGATTGCATCTGGTCGTTGTTGCATGATCAGTAAGACATTGTTAGGTGTGTGCATAGGAAATTTTACCTGAGTATCTAAATATGCTTGTAACTGTGTGCCACTTGTCGCAATTTCTTTGGCTTTATCATCTGCCATTTGATAACATTTCTCACGATTTTCCTTGCTTTCTTTAATAAAATTCTCTTTTTCTTCTTCACGCTGTTTTGCAGCAGCCATAAAAATATCATCAAAATTACTCATATGTTATCTCTCCTTTGTTCTTTTCTTTTTGATTTTGGGTTGTTGATGTTTCGGTGGCATTTGTTTCTTACTCACTTTCACATCGTCTTTGTCTTTGAGTGTCGTTTCTTCTTCTAATTCCTTTTTGATTTGTTTTAACTCAGCACGTACACTGGGCTTTTCTTGTTTGTTATTAGTACCCTCCACGACAGGATTGAAGATAGGCTCGGACGGACGGGATTTTGTCGTCTTTGCCACTTTGGGGTTTGCACTGTTTTCTTCTTTTTGCAGTGATGACAGTTCTTGTTCTTCCTTTTGGATCGTTTGCGGTGATTTACTCGGACGAACAATTTCCTGTTCTGCTTTTTGTTTTTTCGCAGCTCTTGTTTTTTCAATGTCTGTCTTAACTTGAGCTGTTTGACTGACATCGGATAATTTAAAGCGTTCAACAATACGATTGATACGTGATGAATCTTCGGTTTTTACCATAATATCCACCATGCCATCAAAGTTGGAACGTTGATTACGCACTGCATAATACAAGATTCCATACTTCTTGGCTTCTTTTTGAAAACTAGCAAGATCACTAGATTTTAAAGTAAACACTGATAAAGGTTTTCCTGTACTAATCAGGTTTTCTAATCTTGTCTTGCCTTTGGTTTTCTTTTGATCTTTCATTACTGCATAGAGCATATTGGCAATTTCAAGTGCTGCTTTTCCACTTATTTTAGCCGCAACTTCCATTCCATTTAAAGAAATACGGATGACTTGATCAGCTGCTTCTCCGCCTGTGTTCATTGGCTTTTCCCTCCTTTCTCTTTGGTTGTTCATTTTGTTGGATAATTTCTATTTTTTCTTTGATCACTTGCGAACGATCGGCAATATCGTCGCACAGTATCACCTCCTTTCGTAATGCTTCAATCTGTTTAGAAATATCTGCAATCTCATGTTTCAACTCTTGCTTTTGTTCTTCATTTAGTGTTTTTCTTCTTAAACGATAACGAAGATGTTTGCGAGTTGTCATAAGGTCTTGCATTTCTTCTTTCTTTTGTGATTGATATGAAAAAAGCTGCTCAGAAGTATCAATTTTATTGACACAAAGCAGCTTTGTTTCTTGACTGATATTTTCCATTTTCCGTATATCTTCTTTTAATAAGAAGTGCATTCTTGCAGGGGAAATGGAATTGTTTTTGGGTAAAATTCCTAACTTAAAACAGTAATAAAGATAGCGACCTCTCAGACCACCGATTTTCCTTTGTTTTGATAAATTGCCATGCAGTCTTAGTACATGAACAGATTTCTTCATACTTGGTGTTTTTCTTTGAGTAGGCAATGGATTGGCTAATATTCTTTGACAAATGGCTTGATAAGTGTATGCTTCACCAAAATGACGAGCAATCTTGATTCCTCTTTCTTTTCCAATAGGACGAACCGTAATGTCTTTTCCTTGTTTAATGTAGTAGCCTTTTTCTCTGAGTTTATAGAAAAACTGTTTATCACTAATGGAAGTCGCAATCGCTTCATCTATATCATTTTTAATCATACCTCGTGCGGTAAGAACACCATCATTTTCTGCTTTCCATTCAGCATAATGTTTTGATTGTTTTCTTTTCGGATCTTCAATGACAGATAAATTATATTCTTTGCATAATCGATCTGAAGTATCACGCATTTTTTGATAGGTAGCTTTACAATTGTTGTATCGGTATCCGTCAATAAAAGAAACTGAATTTAAGACAAAGTGATTATGCAAATGCTTTTCTTTGTCTAAGTGTGTTGCGACAATTACTTGGAAACGATCCCCCCATAATTCATTGGCTAACCTTACACCAATTTCATGTGCCATTTCTGGAGTGATTTCATTCTCTGCGAAAGATTGATACCCATGAAATGCAACGATACCTTCGTTTTTCCCATAACGATTTTTTACTGCGAGCATTTCTTCTCTTGCAGTGTTTGGTGAACAATTTACACCACTGACAAATCGTTCTTGTAGGGTAGTGGAAGTGGTTGCTTCCTCCCTCATTGCATAATGGATAACGTCATGCAGTCCTTGTTTTTCCTCTTGGGTTAAATTATTATTTTGATAAAAAGCAGGATTATCTGTCTTTTCAGGATTTTCTGCATAGATCAAAACTTTTCCTAACCAGCCTTTCACTTTCCAAATTGCAGTAGTAGCCATATCAATATTTTCTAGGTGTGATGACGGCGTTCGTAATATCTTTTACTGTTTTTTCAAACAGACGAACTGCTTTGTCATATTCCTGAACGTCGATCACATTTAAACGATGTGCTTTCGATGCAATTTGATTTAAGTTATTACCAATCGCATGAAGTTCTTTCATCATACTAAAATAATCAGGTGATGGTGCATCGTTAGGAATGACACCATTGATCAGATGACGGATATAGGCTTCTTGAGATAAGCCAGATCTTTTGACCATTGCTTTTAAATGCTGTTGTTCTTTTTTATTCAATCTAGTGATAACTGAAATGTTTCTTTTTCTCATTTTGTTTCCTCCATTGTTTCTCGATTTAAAAATTTTTTAATATCTTCATAACTATGAATTTCTATTTGAAATACATATTGAAAAAAGTCTTTTAAGTTAAGCAGTGTATAGTTTTCATAATTGATTGTTTTTAGTTTTTGAAATACTTGTATACCTTTAAAATGTAAATCTGATAGATATTCACATTTCAAAAGATCGAACATATCTTCAAAAATATCGTTGTTCATCAAGGATCAACCTCGCTTTCTTTTGTGCGATGTATTTAATTACCACAGCACATAAACATCACTCATCATGTCAATGCGTGAATAACGTAAAAAAGAGCCGAATATAGTTCCGGCTCATATAAATCAATTATTTTGTACTTTTTGAGTCAATAAATTTTTCGGCTCATTTTTGGGCTCAATTTTTGGCTCATTTTTTCGATTGGTTTTTAAAAGTTCTTTTCTTTAACATTACATTTCATTTTTTAAAAAGAAAAAGCCACCCAATTTGAGCGACTTCCCTATAACTTTACTTAATAATTTCTATTCGAAATTCATTGATCTAACAATACGTTTTGCAAGCCATCTAGGACCTTTGTGGGCTAAAGGACTGTCATCAGAAAAATCAGTTAAACGTAACTTTTTATTTGCTATGTTGTTAGCTTCATCTTCTGATATTTTACCATTAGAAAATTTCATAAGCGCTTGAATAAAATCATTTCTAATAAATTCACTTCTTATTGTAGTCATCGACGTTCAACTCCTCTCTTATATTTATGAGTTTCTTTTTTCAGATTACTTTTCTGTTACTTTACTAAATTTTTGCCGATGATATTTTAAATTATTTTTTGATAATCCATTGACCGAAGCGTTTTCCTCCAATTCGTTCAATAGTTTTATCCTTACTTAACTTCTTAAAAATTCTTTGAACTGTACGCTCTGTTACTGATAAATGTATAGCAATTTCTTTTTGTGTTATTTGAGGGTTTGAGCGAATAATACTTAATATTTTATTTTCCAAACCGACATCCAAACCGACATCTAAACCGACATCCAAACCGACATCCAAACCGACATCTCTTTTTTTATTATTAAGAGCTTTTAGACTGATTGTAATGAACTCAGACGTAATTTCGTATTCAGGCATAGGTGCTCCAAGTTCACCACATGCTTCACATATTTTCTGAATACCTCTTCCCCAAACTTCCACATAGCCCGCTCTAAAAAATGTATTAGCAATATTTGGATTATATGGTCTTGATGCATGGCGACGCATTAGGTTGTCTTTTGTCCAATCACTTGGAAAGACGCAATCATTACTTATATACATAGCATCATCTTCAACACGAATTTGAATAGGAATAGATGAAGGATAAAATTTGTGTAAGATAGCATTGTAAACAGCTTCTCTTACTGCCTCTCTTGCAAATGGGTATGTTTCAATTCTAATTTCCTTATCGTAAGAAATAGAAGCCTTTAAATATTTTAAATAGATTAGATCGATGATACGATCTGCTTGCAATATCAAAGAGCCTTTGATTTCATCTTGATATTGTAAGTCAGAACCTTTTCCGAATTTCCCAATTTTGATAAATGCTCCGGTTACCCATTTTTCTGGTTTTCGATGAAATAATAAAAGTGCTGCTCTTTTTAATTTTCCATTTTCAATTAAGCCTAAACTATCTAAAAGCTCAGCATTCGACATTGCTAAATCCTCTTTACTCATTCTTCCAGATCGAAGGGCTTCACGCCTAAAAATATCAAAACTTTCTTTATCTAAATCATCAACAGTAACATTTTCAACTGGGACAGCATCCCATTTATGTCCAGTCTTTTTGATTAGAAATTCAGTTAATGCAGTTCCTTTTAATAATTGCTTTGTGCTCCCACTTCTATAGTGATATTCACCATTATAATTTACTGGATATGAATTTGCATATACAGTTATGATAATATACTCTTTTTGATCCTTTTCGTAGAGATTTACATCAACCAATATTCCTAAAGTATCTCTTACTTTATTTGGAATATCTTCCATTAATTTTTTAGAATTGGAAATCCCAACAACATTTCCGTTATCATCAACACCAATATAAATTTTCCCACCTTGTGCATTTGACATTCCACAAATCCACTTTAAATATTCATCTTTCCAAGTTTCTTTCCACTCTGTATTTTGGTTTTCTTTCTTAATCATTCTATCCCTCCTATGGAATTGTTAAATAGCATATTTACAACTATTACATGTTAAAAATACTGTTTTATTACATTTGTATGTTTCTCGTTATTTTTTGATTTGTGCGTTTCTCTTTTCAAATACTATTTGTGATAAGAAATCCACTAAGTTTCATTCAGGTGATTTCTATAAAATCAACACTAAATTTTGATTTTATAAACATTATGTTTGTTTCAGTTTTCTTTTTTTTGGGAAATAAACTGTATCAAATAAATTGGTAGGCATAAAATATCCTTATCTTTAGTATGAATAATATAACGATTTAATATTCAATTAGAAAATTTCACTTCAATTGGGTATATCTTATTTCTTTTTTTGTTCTTGTTTATAAAAAATAATTGAACATTAGGTAAGTATTGGCTATAAGGAAATGGTAAATAATCTTTATCCAAAGAATCCGTATCTAAAATAACAACTTTAATATTTTTTGGATCAGTCCATTTCCACATTGCTTACTTCCTCCATATCGTTACTATTAAATAAATTTAAAAGTAATTCGTTTTTATTCAAAATTTCAAGAACATTTCTTAATGTTTTAAAAGCATGGGCTCCTTTGCTGACATATTTTTTTGGCCACTGTATCAAAGAATTATCAATCGCTGATTGTGGAATTAAAACATCTCGTCCTTGTTTCAATGCATAATCGGCTTGTTTCAACGCACCACTTGTTTCGCCTGCTTCCATTATAATAGTTGCTAGTGAAATACCACTCATAACTCCATTACGAGTTGGGAAGTTCCATCTATTAACAGCATTACATGGTGGAAATTGAGAAACGACCAATCCTTTTTGTTCAATTTGAATTTGCAATTCTTTATTTTCTTTTGGGTAATATTGATTGATTGGTGTTCCAATCACTGCAATTGTTCTTCCGCCGTTATTTAATGCTGCACTATGAGTAGCAGTATCAATTCCTTTTGCAAGTCCTGCATTCACAACAATGTTTCTTTTAATAAGAGATTTTACAATACGCTCTGTTTTTTCCATTGAGTCATTGGACGCATTTCTACTACCAACAACACACACTGACTTTTCTTCTAATAAATGCACATTTCCTTTTAAAAACAAAAACGGTGGTGCTTCTTTTGTTGTTGCTAAAAGTTTAGAGTAAACATCATCACCTTTTTTTACTAAGATAACATCATCACTCAATTTAGCAAAACTATCTTTTACTATTACATAACGACTATAAAAATCTTTTTCTGTTATATTTAATAAAGAAGATAGCAAAGGAATATTTGTTTTCAAGCCTTTACGAAAATGAAAATCATGTGATGCTTCAATTTGCTTAATAAATTCGCAAGTTCTTTTATCATTGTTATTGAAATATTGCTGAATCGTATAATATAAAATCGCATCTCTTACATAAGGAATATTTATATCAAACATTCCATTGGTAGTTTCATTGTGGATATTTGATACGTTTGTAATTTTACGTTCTTCAAGATCACTCTTTAAAAATAACATAATAGACTTACTTTTTTTAATTGGCACAATTCTTTTGTCATGTACTAATTGATTTAATCTTTGCGTTGAAATGTTTAGATACTCTGCAGCTTCGCTTGAAGTATAAACATCTTTCATCAATTCTACAATATCTTGTCTGTTCATTTTCCTCATCTCCTTGTATTATATATTTTACACTTGCTATTGATGATTATCAAGAGTAATCATATATGTTGTTATTCAAATGAAGATACAAAGTTATGAGAATTATTCTAATTTATAAGGAAAGAATCATATATATCCAATTTCCGCAATATAAATAAGAAAGGGTACTAGGGATTATCCCTAGAAAAAGGATAGGAGTAGCCTTGTGGCTATCCGTATCCAGTGCTTGCTGGTATAGTGTATTGCACAATCCCTCTACTTGAATGTAAGGGCATGTGCATATGACCATCTCAAAAAGAAATCAGCTTGTTTCACTTTTTTCAAAGAAGTGAAGTGTACTGTTTTGAAGTTTTTCATACTGATTTTTTAATGAATAAAGTTCTTTTAACTGCATTGTTATCTCTGACAATTCTTCATCAAGTTGGTTTCGTTTGTTTATTTTTTGCTCTTTCAATATTTCCAATTTTTTAATTTCTCTTTCGATTTTCTTTATCATTGTAGCACCTCACATCATCGTTCTTGCATCATTCTTTGTTGATTTTTCGATTGAATTTGTTTTCCTAATCGCACGATCAACTCATCATTTACATCTTTTCCATAACGAGAAATACAATCTTTTATATCCATGTACCATAATTTTTTCTGAATATTTTTCGCAGAAAGTCGTCCTGCTTTATCATTATCAAGATGAAGTACAAGGCTCTTTACTTCTGGAAAATCTTCAAGATACTGTGTCAAGGCAACCGGTAATTTTAAATCCTCTGTTGTATCTTTTCGTGGAATCGCAACTCCACCTAATGATAAAAGATGAACACTTCGATAATCCTTTCCATTCATTTTTAATAATGTTGCGTAAGATAAAGTATCAATGGCTGACTCAAAAATATGCAACTCTTTTGATAAAATATGAGGTTGAATAGAGAAACAAAACCGTTTATCACTGCCATAGACATCGCCTTTAAAATCATTTTCAACACTTCGTATATTGGCATACTTTGGGATATGATTTTGTTTATCGTAGCCAATAAAAGTGACATGTGTATATATGATTTTAGTATTTGGATTGACATATTTGCTTTCATAAATGACATGATTATTGATACAGTCTTGAATGATTTCATCATCAATTCCACGTTCTATAAGATAACAAATTGCTTTGTCATTGGTAGAAGATGGAGTAGGAAGGTGAAGTTTTTTATTTTCTTCCTTTGCTGAATAGGCAACATAAACAGGCTCTTTTGCTTTTGTTTTTTGTAATAAGATCTCAGCTGCGTCTAAAAAAGAGTAGTTATCCATCTTCATTAAAAAGTCCAATGCACTGCGTCCTCCGATGCCCATTGACTGCCAATGCCATAAGCCATTTGAAATATGCAGGCTCTCATGGTCTTTAATACAGTAGGTATCGTGCGATATTTTCTTTAATCGATCGGGTTGATAATTGCTTAAATATGTCAATAGATCTATCTTTTTTATTTCTGCTAAATCCTTTGGTTTGATATGTTTTATCATAAACTCCTCCATAAATTTGAAAAATCACAAATGTTTTTTCACTTGTGATCTTTCGTTTATTGTTCTTCTGTTTTTTGAAACATTGATTCTTTTTCATTTTTAAATTCATGAAATATGCTTTGCAATATCGTTGTATCATGACAACCTAGCAAATAGATGACTGCATTTTCTAAAGTGTAAAGGTAATTTTCTAATCCCATATACCTTATAAATAATTTGTGTCCTTCTTCAGTTAGGTAGATACTATCCTCATTGATAAGGAAATTTTTGATTGCAGTGTGTTCTAAGATTTCATTCATTTCTTGTTCGATTTCTACATATTTTTTCGAATGTTTTCTTAAAAAAGTTACGCAGTCATTGTCAAAATGTTCTAGTCTAGTCCAAAGATAGACAAGCAGTTGATCATAATTTTCCATGATACCATTCCTCCTTGCCATCATTATAAAAAGATATTTTGATGGAAACAAATGTGCGATAGACACTCATTTATCGTGCTAATGCTCTTTCTGTAATCTTTTCTTTTGCTGAATCGATCTCAGTATCATCTATAATATCAGGATCTTTTTCATCTAATTTTAATTCCATCGTTAATTGTGCCAAGCGTTTTGTTTTTTCATTTAATTCATTTTCATAAATAAAAGGCTTCTCAAATTCAATTTTTGAAGTTTTTAATTCATTCGTTAAGCGTTGGAGTTCATGCTCAGCTTCAACTAATCTTTTATCAAGATTTTTCAAAGCATTATTCATACGAGAGAAATTTCCTAGTTTATCTGTTCCTAAAGTAATCGTTGTACTAGACTTGTTTTTTATCGTCAAACAACATTCCTTTGCTAACATAGAAAAATGAGTGTAAAGCGAAAAATCACGATATTTTCCAATATAAACAAGATTTTCCGTTGGATTTTGTCGTGCTAGTTCAATGAGCATAGTGCCTGCTTCTGCTTTATCTTTATAGGAAACACCGTCCAATTCGATTCCGATAAACTCATCATTTTCTGTTAATGGATTCTGATTTTTCAAGATAATATCTTCTTTTAATCCTGAAATTTCTTCTTGTATTCGTGTCATTTCACGTGGTAATCTTTTTAAAATATTATCTTGTAATTCATATTTTTGATTCAGATAATTAGATTTTAAGTCATTGAGCTTATTGACTTCTATATCTAAATTACATCGTTCCATAATCTTAGGATCACCGCAAGCGATTGCTTTGATTTCAGCATAACGCATAGACATATCATCAACTTCGTCCATCGAACGCTGCACAACTCTCCCTGTAATGACTTGTGAAATAAAGGATTGTTTCTTTTCTATCGTTTGAAACATATAAGCATCAAAGGTTCCTTCGGTAACATATCGAATGATATTGACTTCAGGATTGATGTTTCCTTGACGAATTGCACGACCGGAGCGTTGCTCTAAATCTCGTGGACGCCAAGGGCAATCAAGATCATGAAGTGAAATAATTCTATCTTGCATATTAGAACCTGCACCCATTTTGCTTGTTGATCCAATCAAAATTCGCACCTTTCCAGAGCGTACATTCGCAAACAATTCTTTTCGTAAAACTTCATTATTGTTTGTATCATGAATGAATGCAATCTCATGACTTGGAATGCCACGCTCTACAAGTTTACGTTTTATATCTTCATATACACTTGTAAATGTCGGCTCTGTTTCGTTAGTAATGCTTTCCTCATTGATATTTTTTGAACTGTTTTTTGGAGTAGACATATCACAAAAAATCAGTTGAGTAGAAAGATTTTCTTTCGTATCTTTCCAAGTTTCATACACATTATTGACACAAGCCATTACTTTGCTCTCTTTATTTTCTGGTAATAAGGTATTGATCAATCGCTGCTCAAGGGCTAGTTTCTTTCCATCAGAAGTGATTTTTAACATATTATCAATATGTGGATCAACATTACCGCCTTTGATTTGTTCCGCTCTTTCACCTAAAGACTGAATCATTTCTTTTTGTTCGGGACTAGCAGGTACAGATATAACTTTATAATTTGCCTTTGGAGTTGGAAGATCAAGCATATCGGCAGTTTGTATGTCTGCAACTTCTCGAAACATGGTCATTAGTTCAGGAAGATTAAAGAACTTGGCAAAGCGAGTTTTTAATTGGAATTTTGTGCCATCAGGTGTTAATTCCATTGCAGTGGTTGTTTCTCCAAATGTGGAAGCCCATGCGTCAAAAGACTCTAATCCTTTTGCTTTTAATAAATCATATTGAAGATAACGCTGCATTGTATAAAGCTCATAAGGTAGGAAACGCCACGCCATACTTCCTTTCGTCAGCGGTCTTGGCGTAACCCCCTCCAGAACCGTGCTTACACCTCTCGATGTACACGGCTCGCCATCTTTCATAGTTTAAGTGATTTTAGCTTTGCTTCTTCATAGCATTTCGGGCAGAGAGCCAGTGACTTCCGCCTTTTCTGTAACATCAGTCCGTCAAATTCATTATCCGCATTTAGATCTTTTAAGCGTTGCACATGGTGCATATACACTTTTACAGGGCTTGCCCCACACATTTCACATTTTCCGCTTTTTAAGCGTCCTGCAAGGCTGTTCGGTTTTATCCGACCTCTATACTTCGGCATAATGTCTACAAATTCGGGAGCGATATTCTTGTTACGCCTGAATCCCTCATTGTAAAATTCACATCGCTTTGTTCCACTCTTGGTTTTATAATCTGCGCCGAGGTCGCCCTTTTCACTGCGGTACTTCTTATACATCTTCATAACAGAAGAATTATATTTTGCCGCCAGCGTTTTTAGGCAACTGCAACGCATGATAGAATGGAATTTTCCCAGATTGCATACATTGATTGCCAATCTGTAATAGTTGTACAAACCTCTGATTTCTGAATTATACTTGCTGATGATTGCCACATCATCCAATGGCATAAGCGCCCCTCTGTGGAGCGGTTTCCAATTCTCTTTGCCGTTCTCGTCCTTTTTGATTTTAAATGCTCCGTATTCATGCAGTTTTGCAATCCATTTTTCTTTCGGCATATATAACTGCACTTTTCCATACCACACCCGTTGTAAGCCTTTTTTCGTCCGCTTCGTATCCTGACTTCTTGATATTCTTATGTCGTATCCAAGATAACGCACCTTTTCAGAGGAATGGGTAACGTGAGTTTTCTCCTCCGACATCGTAAGATTTAACTTGTCTTTCAGAAATATCCTCACCTGTTCCTTGATATTTTCGGCATCCTGCTTTGAGCCTGTTATCGAAATCAGGAAGTCATCAGCGTAACGGTTGTATTGAAGCCTTTTGTAACTCTCATCCATTTCATCTAAATGCGGCGTGGACAGCATCACTTTTCTTGCTTCTTTAAATGTGGTCAGGTTTGTTTCTGTGCGCTCTGTTTCCAGATTTTTCTGCGCTTTCCGATAAGCCCAGCGTACCTTATCATGGTTTTTGTGGACTTTACGGTTTCTTGTATCGCCTTTGTCAAAACTTTTTTTCATCTTCCCCATAAACTCATCGAGTTCATTTAGGTAGATGTTTGCAAGTATCGGACTGACACCGGAGCCTTGCGGACTGCCGGAGTACGTTTCATGGTATGTCCACTGTTCCATATATCCTGCCCTCAAAAATTTCCACATCAGCGATATGAATGCTTCATCTTTTATGCGTTTTCTCAGAAGCTGTATTGTGATATGGTGGTCGAAGCTGTCAAAGCAAGCCTTAATATCTCCCTCAATTATCCACTTTGCGCCAGTAAACAGCGTTACAATTTCTTTTAATGCTGTGTGGCAGCTTCTTTTCGGTCTAAAACCATGTGAATTATCGGAGAATGTCGGCTCATAAATTGCTTCTAATATCATACGGACGACTTCCTGCAACAGTTTATCGTCCGTTGACGGAATCCCCAATGGGCGCTTTTTATTGCTATTTTTCTTCGCAATATAGACACGCCTTGCTGGGTTCGGCTGGTATGAATGGTCTCTTAATTTTGCAATGAGTTTTTCAATGCGCTCCATGCTCATACCATCAAGAGTGAGTCCATCTGCCCCTGCCGTCATGCTCCCCTGAGAGGTCGCAATATTCTGGTATGCGAGCAGATAGAACTCTGGATTGTACAGGTTACGGTATAATCTCTCGTACCTGTATTCTTTGTTTTTTGCTTTTTCACTTAAACTTTTCAATACATTTTCGGGACTTCTCATAATGCCTCACGCACCTTTCCTTGTTATTTGTATTGAAGAAAGACTGTCTCCCTTCGCCATGTGGACGGCTTTCCCGCCCTCGGACTACTACGGAGACTCTGTTGCCATAGTAAATATTCAGAGTCGCTTTTTCTCATAGCACTCATAGCCGATATTTCGGCGTTTTACCGTAGGCAATCCCCGTTTAGAACTGTAATAACATAAGCATGCTATGATTTCGGATGTGACGTTCGCCGTTTTCCATTATCCTATGGCTGATTTACTCTGGGTATCTTGTGGATACGCATGGCCGACTCATATCCACCAGAGTACATGCGAGTATAACTTCCTTACGCATGGAGCAACATTTTGCCCAATCTCCGACTGTCATTCAGGCAGTTTAGCTTTCATCCTTATTCATAACTTTTCGTCACTACCACGCAAACACTTTGGAAGTTTCCGTGTTTCGTGCCCTCCGACATGCTACACTCCCCGTCGGGTTTCCCCTTTCGGATAAGTCGGGTGACGATAGGGTGCGGATTATTCCGCTTTAATACCTTGCCCTATTACTTGCTCAAGGTAAGATTATTACAGCCCCTTACGGGCGCACAGCCATACTGTTAGAAACAGGTGTTCCTGTCGCAAAGACAACACCTCGATTATTTGTAATCTCATTGAGATATTGTGTTTTGGCAAATAAATCGGAAGCTCTTTGTGAATCGGTTTGCGAAATACCGGATACATTTGTCATCTTGGAATAGATAAACAAATTCTTAAAAATATCAGCCTCATCAATAAACATCATATCAATCCCTAACTGTTCAAAGCATAAAATATCATCTTTATTTGATTGATCATTGAGCTTTTTCAATCGTTCTTCCATCTTTTTCCGCATTGCTTCTAACTGCTTGATGGTGAAATTTTCACCGTTATCGTTTTTTACTTGGCGTATTCCTTCACTAATATCCTTGATTTGCTGTTCGATCAAAGCCTGCTGACGTTCAAGGGAAATGGGCATCTTGGTAAACTGACTATGGGCAATGATAATTCCGTCCCACTCACAAGTTGAGATTTTAGAGAAAAATTTATGACGATTGGCTTTTGAAAATGTATCTTTGGTAGATACTAAAATATTCGCACTTGGATACAAGCGATAGAAATCAGAAGCAAAATCACCAATGATATTGTTTGGCACTACATAGATGGGTTTCTTACACAAACCTAACCGTTTGCTTTCCATTCCAGATGCAATCATTTCAAAACTTTTACCTGCACCAACACAGTGGGCTAGCAACGTATTGCCATGATATAGCACACGAGCAATCGCATTTAACTGATGTGGTCTTAATTGAATATCCGTATTCATTCCTGCAAGTGTTAAATGACTTCCATCATATGTTCTGTTTCGAATGGAATTGAATTGTTCATTGTAAATTTGGCACAAATCTTCACGACGCTCAGGCTCTTTCCATATCCACTCATTAAAGTTTCGTTTGATGATCTCTTGTTTATCTTGAGCGATAGCAGTTTCTCTTTTGTTCAGTACACGCTTTTCCTTTCCATCGTCATCTAACACCTTATCAAATATTTTACAAGGTCTAAGATTAAGCGTATTTTCTATGATCTTGTATGCGTTGATTCGATTTGTTCCATAAGTTTTATTTGATTTTACACTAGAATCTAATCCTTTTCTTGTAATCGTCCATTCTTGGGTAGCAGCAACATAAAGTATTTTAATATTTTTCTGTTTCCATTGTGGAGTATCCAAGAGCTGGTACATAAATTCTTCATAATAATGCTTTGGTATCCATGTACTTCCCAAACGTACACTAATATCTCCGGCTTTGATAGGTTCAGGCTGCACTTGTTCTAAGGCTTTGACATTGATCGTGTAAAGTTCAGGATTTTGTTTTGCGGCGTGTTTTGCAAAGACTAACTTTTCACGCACATTTCCACTTAAATATTCATCAGCAGTTTCATATACAGGATTGCCATCTTGATCAAGAAGTCTAGGATTACGGAAAATCACGCCTTTTAAGTTTTCAATCAATTGTTCTTCAGACAGTTTTGATAAATCTGACATATACTTTAAATCAACACGTCCTTTTTCTGCCATGCTGACCGTTAGTGCTTCATCAGCGTTTTCCACAGAACGAATTTCTTTGTTAGGTCGTATCGTCTGTTTATCAAAAATATCGGCTTTTCGTTTTAATGTTTTATCTTCATTTAATACTTCCAATGAGCATAACAGTCCATAAGAAGCATCGTCTTGAAACACATGCTTATTGGCATTGTCATTGATCAGTCCATACTTTAAAGTAAATATATCATAGTGCGTATGGAGTTCTTTTTGTAATTCTGCAATATCTTCATGACGAAAACCTTTGGTCTGCATTTCAATCAATTCACGCAAACAATCACGAATTTGGATCAGTCCTCGTATTCGATTTTCAGCTGTTCTATTTGTTTCATGAGGGTACATTCGACTGTTTTCTCGATAATACAATTTTCCATCAGATACACAGAAACTAAAGTTTCGTACATTTGGATCAGCTGGAATAGAGTGATCTTCTTCATCAACAAAAAGAACAGAGCGTTGGTCAATTTGAGCAGTGATATGCGTAAATGCTTGTTCAAGTTGAGTCGATAAAGATTGTCCTTCTATGGCTTTGCAGGTAAATGCTTTTCCATAAGGTGAACTTTCTTCTACCATGTTACCAAGTATCATGTGTGGGTGATTGACAAAATAAGCGTTCATCGTCAAACCATTGTCATTGCTTTCTACGTTCAACCACTCGGGTTCATGCACATAAGGTCTTTCTCGTTTCGGCAAAACTAAAATATCACTGGTTACTTTTGTTCCCGTATTGGCAGTAAAAGTGTTGTCTGGTAAACGAATTGCCCCTAACAGATCTGCTCGTTGCGCAATATATCTTCTTACATTGCTGTTTTTCTTATCCATTGTAAAATGAGAAGTAATGAAGATCACGACACCACCGACTTTGACTTTGTCTAATGCCTTAGCAAAGAAATAATCATGAATCATAAAATTATTTTGTTTGTACTGTGGATCAAAGATTGGAATTTGTCCAAAAGGGACGTTTCCTATAACTGCATCAAAGATATGATTAGGAATATCTAAATCTTGAAATCCTTGGATTGCAATGATTTCTTTTTGGTAAAGTTGCTTTGCGATCTGTCCGGAGATCGTATCAAGTTCAACACCGTAGAAATTACAATTCATTTCTTTTGGTTGCATACCGATAAAGTTACCGATACCACATGATGGTTCTAAAATATTTCCTTCGACAAGTCCCATATCATTGAGTTTCTTATATATGGCTTGTATCACGATAGGCGGTGTAAAAAAAGCAGTCAAAGTTGATTCTCTGGCTGCTTTGTATTCTTCATCTGTTAATAGTTCTTTCAATTCTTGATATTCCTGTTTCCAATTTTCTTTTGTTTCATCAAAGGCATCGGCAAGCGATCCCCAACCAACATATTGGGACAAGATTTCTTGTTCTTCTGTTGTTGCTAAACGACCTTCATTTTCCAACTGTTTTAATAAACGAATGGCACGTATGTTAGCTTGATATTTTGCTTTTGGACCTCCAATTCCCAATTCCATGTTGGTAATGTGGAAATTGTTTCGCTCATGATCTTCATACTGAGGGAACAGTTTATGAGAAGAAAACTGTGATGTCGATTGAAATGGTTCTTGTTTGACTTTCAGTTCTGTTTCTTTTTGAGCAGGTAAAATATCAACTGCTTTTATTGTTTCCGTATCTTTATCAGAAATCAAATCATCATTTTCTTGCTCAGTTTCTGTATAAGAATTTGATGCGTCTATCTTTTGAGTTTCTAATATTTCTTTTGGAATAAGTGAGGAAAGAGAGTAGAGTGGAGTTTTTAAATACCGTTGTTTAAATTGTTCTAACTGTATATCACTTCCACTAAAACTTATCATATTTCCGTTTTTATCAAATTCAAAATCAATTTGAACACCGTTATCATCAATTCTTCCTTTTGAAAAGCGATAGTTTTGATAGTTCAATGTTTGTATATAATTTTGAACCATTTCATTAAGTTGCAGTTCTTCTTCGTAATCATCAGGCTCACCATCAGTTAATGCTAACTGATAAGATTTCCCATCAATGATATATTCACGAATATTTAACAGATGATCGACATTGTCGATTGCTAGTGTATAACTTGATAACAACACATCATCATGATCATGCTCTTCTATCACGAGTTGATTGTTTTCAATAAAAAGTTCCAATATTCTATCTTCTTTTGTATGTTGAAAAGCCATGTAATCACTTTGATGTTCGAAAAGAAGGGGAGCGATTTTATGAAGCTGTTCATAGCTCTCTATTGCCACTGTTTGATAAATAGGAATACTGCTTTCAACTTCTTGAACAGTTTCATAGTGATTGTTTTGATACATGACTTTATCTTCATCATATAGATATTGATTTCTCAGATCCTGACGAATTACAGTATCAAGCCATTTTCTTTCAAGTGTTACATCAATTGGATCGATCGTTCCTGTTCCTTGATATAGATTCAAAACAATATTTTCATCATCAATCAGTTCGATCGTACCGTAGTATGTTTCATTATAGGAAGAAAAGAAAACCATATCACCTGTGTTGTATCGTGGGGTACTTGATAAATTGTTTCTTGCAAAAGAGAAGTTGATTTCATTTTTATCGATCAGTTCATTTTCGTGTCGGAAAGTATAAAGCATCGACAATTCTTCACGAAGCATAATTGCAGAGCCTTTTTCTTCTATATCATCATTTTCATCAATCAAAAGGTTTAAGTGTTTTATGGTATCAATCAATGCACCGACATCATGAAAAGAATCTATGAAGTTTTGGATATTTTCTTCTTCATTTGAATGACTGTTATCATTGTATTCATAAGGATCATGCTCCTTATAAAATGAATTCAAACGAACTGCAAGACTAAATTGTGTATCTAGGATTGGGGTATAAACTTTATTTTGTGTTTCTTTTCTTTCATTAAAAGCACTGTAAGTCCCTAAATAATACTGTTGAACCTTTTGAAAAATATCTTTCATGTTTTGATAATTTTCATCAATATCTACTGTATTTTCTAATGCTATATTCATTAAATCTAAGATATGCTTTACATTATCATCGTTGCGTAATGCAATTGCTAAGTTATCTGAATCAAAGTGATAAAATTCATTCACCTTATATGGTCTAAGATTAGAAAATGGGAGTCGATAAAAGAAAGAATGAATAGCGTTTGCAATTTGTTGTCTTTCATAATGACTTTTGCCTAATTCTTCTTTCGGTGTTAAAAATTGATTGCGACGGATAAGGTAAGAAATTCTTTGTTCAACCTCTTTCCATTTCATAAATAAGAAAGCTTTTGGTTTTGTTACTGAATTTCCATAGAGTATCTTGATACCTTTTCCATCGGCAGAGTAGGAATTTGAACCACTGATTCCCCATTCATTTTTAATAAACTGAACACGTTCTTTTACATCAGTATGCTGGCTAAAATAAGACAATAATTTGTATTTAGCATCTGTATGCCGACAAATCACATGATCAATATAGTCCTGTGTAATAAAGTAATTAGATTCTGGTAATTGATATTGTGATGCGCTAAAGGTTAAGCGATGATCATCTAAATGTTCAATAAATGATAATACTTTGATTGGATTATACAATTTAAATCGCATGAGTTCATGGTCATGACGATAAGCATCACTAAACTCTTTTAAATATTCAATGGTACGTTGTAAAAAATCGTTGTCATGCAGTAACGCAGCAAGTTCTTTTGTATCATTAGGAAAACCATGTTGAAAATGATATTCTTTTGGTAGCATATACTTTTCGTCAGCTTCATCACTCATGTCTTGTGCCATATACCAAAGCATTTGGGCACCTTGACGATATTCATATTCAGATAACTGGTTTAATTCTTCTTGAGGTAAATAACGTCCGGTATCTAACAATCGGCGAATTCCTTTTGCGACTTCTTCCCAAGAAAATAACTGATGTTCAAAGGAGTTGATAATACCTTTTCCCCAAGTCATCATCATTCCTGTTTGATCCCATTGTACTGAAATATGTCGATTTTGTTGAATAAAACCTGCATATCCTTTACGGTACATTTCTTTTATAAATGCAGCATTTTCTTCTAAAGGTCGATCGTGAGAAAGAAACGCTGCAACTCGAATCTTTAAATCTCTTATATTCATATCATCACTAAGCACCGTATCAATAACTGATTGTGGCATTTGGAAAATCTTAGGCGTATGTTCTTTTTGAGCAGGTTCAATTGGTTCTAAATCAAAAAGATTTAATTGTTGTTCATTAGAAGAAAGTAATGGTTTTAATGGAATGGATAAAAATACATTTCTGTCGATCATATCCTCTATAAATCGGGTTACATCTTCCCATGATAGATTGGCTTTAAATTCAGTATTGCTGTATTTACCTTTCCATACTCTTAATACATCTTTCTCAGTATCATTGTAATAACCGTAACGAGTATCTGAAATGATTTCTTCTATATACATCTTTTTAAAAGATTCTTTCACATAAGCGATACGTTTTTCTTGGTTTTCAAATAACACAAATACAGTAACAATGTCTTTGTTTTTATGAGCATGAAATTTATCCCTCTTTAATAATTCTTCAAAGGTTTCTTGAGATAAAAAAGCAGGTATTCCAAATGGATTACCTGTACTTTGTGTTTCTTCTAATCGTAAATCAGTTCTTGACGGAGAATTTCGTGAATCGTTTCCTCGATACTGTTCATCTTTTGAATCCATTCCATCTGATTGGATTCTTTCAACGCTTCGTTCACTCCTTGTTGTTTCATCATCTGTTGGAGCAGTAGATCGTGGCGTTGTGTGGCGATCTGGTCGATCTCCATCAAGTGTTGATTGAGTGTCTGTGTTGTCAAATAATTTGTGAATTGTATCGGACGATGTTCTTTGAGATAATGTTTTCTCATCAAGGCGTATTTCCCAAGCGTGATTTTCCCTTCGTCCTTGAGTGTTAAGTTGGGAATCAATTGTTCTCCCATTGGAATGTATTCTAGTTTCATTTTCTTGACTCCTTTCTATGTTTGGTATTTTTTGTTCAGGCTCATTGTATAACGGTAATTGATCCAATTCAAATGTGCGATTTTGATTTCGGATACATTCTAATACAGTTTTTCTAATCTCACCAATGAGCATTTGTGCCATATCTCGTGTGGGAACGCCAATTGCATTGAGTGCTTGTTGAGAGTTAAATTGTGCTACTAAGCGTAATGCGTCATCACTGATATAGTCATCTGCCTCAATACCACATCGAGTAAGAGCAGCATAAGAAATACTGCTTTTTAAAAGGCTTGTATAGACCAACTGTAAATTGAGTTCATCTAATTCCTCTAGAAAAGTATCTTTGACATAATACTTTAATTCTGAAAAGTAATCTCCAATTCCTTCTTCAACAATCGTATCAGTGGCTTGTATAATTGCGTCTGCTAAAGATAAATTATTTGTTTCTTCTACTCCAAAATGGTTCACCAATGTATCAATAACATCTTTTTCATATTCTGATTTCATTGACCATATAGGAACCGGACGATATTTATTTGTTTTTCTTGTATCACTTATATCAAAATAATAACGAAGTCTTGCGTATCCGTCATGATGTGGATCAAATACTGCAATTCCTTTTGATTTTGGTTTGATCCATAATCCATATTTTTTATTCCAATCTTCCATCTCTAAGACTGCGATTGCGTCTGGTCTTTGAGCATAAATCATAACCATATCATCAAAGGATAGACGATAATTTTTACATGAAGATGTTAAGAATTGTTTCCAAGTAAATTCGTTTTTGGAAATATCTTTGAGTGTTTGTTCGTAAAGTTTCGTTGCTTGATAATAACTGATTGCCATATAGATAACACCTCCTTAAATTGCTTTTTACATGAGCAGTTTATTATCTTGCATACTCTTTGTGTTTTGTTTGATTAAGTTGTTGCAGGAACTGTGGAACTTCTTTAAAACCAAAACTATCAACATAATAGGCTTGGCTTTTCCCATGATCTTTTACAACAATAACATCACTTACACTAAGAGAACGCATTTTACGAGCAAAAGGACGATAATCAAGATTGTGCTTATAAAATATCGATTCTAATGAAGTCTGTTCTGACATCATGCCCATATAAACCTTTGTATAGTGCTTAGCATGAAATTGATGTTTTGCAAAAGAGTAGTGCATAAATTTATAATCATGTTCTTTATCTGAATGAATTTGATAAATTTCATATGTTTTTGCAGTTCCATGTTCAGGATAAAAAATACAACTGTTTTGTTCTACCAGTTCGGCAAATTCTTTAAATGAAAAGCGAGCATTCTTTAAATAAAAACTGCGTTCATCAATATATCGACAAGTGATGCTTACAGGCTTATTATCAAGTGCTTGCAACATAATAGAAGATCCATCTTTGATTTTAAACAGTGATGATCCTCTTGTATCTTTAAAATTGATTTCTTTCATATTGACCTCCTTATATTTGGTGTTTAAAAAATAAAAATACTTGACCTCCTTCCTATGTAAAAAGGACAGAAAACAAAGTTCTGCCCATTTTAATCTATTTATCTTCTTTCATATCTTTTCGTTTTTTCAACAGTATCGCTGCTGCTAAAACAGCACCTGCACCAAGTGCTAAGGTTGCCCATAATCCAACATTAGTTTCATCTCCTGTTTGTGGAGTTTTTGGTTTTAATTTATCTTTCATGACAATCTTATTTCCGTCTTTTGCGGTAAATGTAATACTTTCTGCTATTTCATATTCTTTTGGTGCTATTTTTTCAGTAAGAATATATTCTTTACCTTCAACAAGATATTTGATTTGATGTGGTTCTTTTGTAGATACCCATTCATCAATGACATTTCCTGTTTCTTTCTCTGTAACACTCATATGAGCGCCTTCTAATTCTTTACCGGTAGTGAAGTCTTGTTTGCTGAATACCATTTCGGTCGGTTTGTTCACACAAGTAACTTCTAACATATCTCCATCTTTTGTAACGATTACTTTATAGATATGATCATTTAGCACATAACCATCAACTTGTTTGGCTTCTTGAATGTAGTAAACGCCTAGTTCTAGATCATCAAAAGTCGCAATACCATTATCATCTGTTTTTACAGTTTGAATGATTTCGCTCATATCATCTTTTACAGAAATATTAAAATCTACTCCTGACAATATTTTTTCTACATCGTTACTGTCTACTTTTTTCACTTGGATCGTTCCTCGTGCAAGTTCGTTATTGATGGTTCCATCTACACCAATCATGACGGTATATTTAGAAACATCTTCACCATGATAAGCAATTTCAAAATCATATTCCGTATCGTTTAGAACATACTGTCCATTCGTAGATAATTCTTTGAGATAATAAATACCATTCGGTAAATCAAAAGTATCTGCTAAAGATAAATGTCCATCTTCATTGATTCCTGAAGTGTAAATCATGGTATCGTGTTGAATTGCAATTTCACCTTTATAGTTATAAATATCTTCACGAGCAAAAATACCAAACACAACATCTTTGTATGCATTTGGATTTTTAAAATTCTTTTGTTCTTCTAATACTTTTGTCATATCAATATCAACTGTAGGGCGTTTGTTTTCTAAAGTTGATTCTATCGTTTGAAGTTCATTGATTTGATTGCCTTTGACTTCAAAATAATGTTTGCTTGTATCTTTGATATAACCATGTGGCGTTTTGGTTTCAAGATAATAATAATGACCAACTGGAAGTTTTTTGCTTAATACAGATTCTAAATCACTTTCTAAAGTTTCAATCTTTTCATCTGCTTTATAGATAGTATGGTTGCCAATCGTAATATCTTGGGCAGCATAAATCGTGATTTCTGCACCTAATAAATTTGATTTTTCCCATACCGGACTTTCCGTTTTACCAAATTCATTTTGTCCTGTTACAGTAGACATAAAGATTTCACCAGATTTGTTCCATTTTATTTGACCAAAGACCATTTCGTCTTTCATTTCTACACCTTGTACCTTACCTGTGTCTTTAACAGTAAATTCAATTTCATCAGCAATTGCATATCCATAAGGGGAACTGATCTCTTTTAAAATATAATTTTTGCCAACTTCTAAACCTTTGATCATATGCGGTTTGATTGTCCCATCTTCGTTTTTACCATCTTGTCCACTGATCCATGAATCAAAGATTGCACCTTCATCATCTTTTGGATACACGCACATAAATGCACCTTCGATTTCTTCATCGTTTGTAATATCTTTTTTCGATACTTCGATTTTTGTAATTTTGTTTTTGAATACAGGTTCAAATTCAATTACTTCTTTGTCTTGTCCTTGATACTTGGTATCAATAGAAATGACAGTATCACTGCTTGCGTAACCAATCGGTGCTTTTATTTCTTTGATTTCAAAGGTCGCATTGATTGGTAAGTCTGCATGGAATACAGCTTTTCCATTTTCATCAGTTGTTGCTGTTTCAATCAATGTTCCTTTTTCAATGAGTAATGTCATAGAACGTGTATCGTTTTCAATACCATAAATATCTTCACTGGCATATAGACCAAAAACTGCACCTTTTAATAAGGTATCTGTTTCTTTATCTTTTTTGATAACATTCAAATCTACTTTTTGTCTTTGATTTTCATAATCAATATTTTCAAAGACAATCGGAACAGTTTCATTCTCATATTTCAACTCAATGTGTTTGACTTCTTTATTTAATATAAAACCATCACCGGCGGTTTTTTCATAGATACTATATTTACCTAGAGGAAGATCTTTGGATATTGCATAACCATTTTCTGTGGTAAGTTCTTCAATCTTTTGTCCTTTTGAATAAATCAAATCTTTTTGATTATCCGCAGAGTAAATATCTTCATCTGCTTCAAGGATAAATGTAGCACCATCAACCGGAAGTTTATCATACACAAAGTGAATGTTTCCTTGTTCATCGGTTTTTGTACCTACTAATTGCTCACCAATCTTAAATACCTCGATGTTTCCTTTGACAGATCTATTTTCTTTTGTAACCATGATGATTGGTGTTTTTCCATCTTCAGCCATTTGATATGGAGTCGATGTAGATACTTTAAATTTAATAGGTTCACTATTTAAGACATAGCCATAAGGAGTGTGAATTTCTTCTAATTGATATTCTCCGACTTCTAAAGTATTTGGTGTCGTTACTGTACCACTTTCATCAGTTTTAAATTCAGTTACATAATGAGGAATAGGGAACCAAACCCATTGACCAACATATTCATTTGTTTGCAAGTTTTTGATTTTAAATGTTGTATCAGGAAGCAAAACCGTTTTTCCAGTTTCTTCATCAACTTTGACTGCTTTGATTAATGCTTTAAAAGGTGCATCGTTGAATACACGCCATACCTGAGGTTCACGATTATCTTCATCAACGATAACTGTAAAATCATCAACGGGCATCATTTCATTTGGTACTTTTGTTTCCTTGACTGTATAAGTTCCATAAGGAAGTTCGATTGATTTAGCATATCCTTTATTGTTTGTTGTTAAAACATCATAAATTCTTGCTTTGTCCCAACCAACTTGATTGACTTCGCTTGTTAGTTTTACTGTAAATTCAGCACCTGCAACTAAATCAGATTCCTCACTGCTTTCTGTCGAAACTTTAATGATTTGGAATGCTTGTTTTTTGACTTGTTCTTTTGATGTTTGATTTCTTAAAACAACTTCAACATTTTGCCCTTCATAATCGCAGTGAATATCATAAACCGTAGGATCAATTAAATATCCATTACTTGCTTTTGTTTCTTTGAGTTGGTAAAAACCTAATGGCAATCCTTTAACATCACTCATATTTCCTTTTTCATCAGTAATACGAGTCGCAACGACTTCACCTTTAGAATAAAATTTCTTTGTATGTGCTTTATTGTAAATATCTTCTCCAGCAATAAGTTGATATTCAGCACCTTGGAGTGTCGCATCGCCTTGTGGTGTTTTACCTGTTTCGTTATCCTCTTTTTTCAAAGAAATGCTTGCTGTCGGTTCCTTATTGATTTGTTCTGTTGAAGCCGTAATGAGCGCAGTATGTTGATCTTTATAAGATAGAGTTACTGTGATAGGCTCTCCATTTAACAAGTAACCATCAGCAGCATGAGTTTCAACAAAAGTATAAGTTCCTAACTTTAATCCGGTTAAATGAATTTTTCCACTTTCATTCGTTGTTACATCATTCACATAGCCTGTATTACTTGTTACATGATAAGTTGTGCCTGCAACAGTTGCACTTTTATCATCATTGTATTTTGTGAGCGTAATTTCTCCGGTAGGTGTTTTATTTGTTACGACTAAAACATTTTCGCTTGCTTTTTGTCCTGCTTTGACTTCTATCGTTCTGGCTGAACTATCCAATAAATATCCTTGAATCGTTGATTTTTCTTTTACTGTATAAGTTCCAACTTCTAAACGAACACCAGCTTCATCACTATCCCAAATACCGCTGCTGTTTGTTGTTACATCTTTTTTTGTACCATTAGGCATGGTAATTTCAAATACAACACCTGCAAGTGGTTGTCCATCTTCATTAACTTTTTTAATTCGCATTCCACCGTCTTGTGGAAAGACACGATAGACTTTATAGGTAACAATGCTTGTACCATGTTTTGTTCCTAGTTCATCAACACCACTAATCATAACTTGATCTTGAGGACCGCTAGGCATACTCGCAGCACAATGAATAATTTGTCCATTTCCCATATAAATTCCCATATGAATAGCCTCACCACTTGCGTCAAAATAGAAAATTAAATCTCCTTTTTTAGCGTTCTTTGGATTGGCTTCATTGGCAGGATACTGATAAGCAGTAACTCCTTTTCCATTTAAAAATGAAATAGCACTAGAGGTTGTAATACGGTCTGCACCTAAAGATAATCCCGTTTGTTTTAATACATAACTGACATATCCTGAACAGTCGAAACTGTTTGGACCGCTTGCACCCCATACATATGGTTTACCAATATGTTTCTTTGCTTCGTTAATCACTTCATCTGCTTTGTTTACTTCAAAAAACATTGTTTCATTTGCTGCATAAACAGGTGTTGCAATGTTTGAAAAAACAGAAGTAAACATTAAGACAAAAGTTGCAAAACAAAGCGTGAGTTTTCTTATAATTTTTTTCATGTTGTTTTTTCTCCTTTCACAAAAAAAGACACGATGTTGTTTCGTGCCTTGATTGATCATATATTTTTTGTTTTATTACCAGTAAGTTCTAAATACAGAATAATAATATCCATCTACATAATAGATTGCGATAACACCAACGGTATTGTTTGGAGTAAGGATAATACTTTTATGTTCAGATGAATTGATCCAAGCAGTAAATGGATCAGGCGAGTTGGTAATACACTCACCATTATCTTCATGCCATAAGGCTCTTTTTTCTGCCATCGCATATGCACGAGCATTGGCTTTTTCTTGATAATACTGAGAACTGCTTAAAGGTTGTAATCCGTTTTCTGCTCTGTAATTGTTGATTTTGTTTAAAACTTCCACTTCCATTGCAGATTGTTTGACAGGTGTATTCTTAACTTCCTCTTTTGGTGGAGTTTCAGGAATATCCTGTTTAGGTGGATTACTTGGTTTGTTTATAGGTTTTGAAGTATCTTTTGTGTTATCCTTGCTAGGCTGATTAACTTGAGGTACTTCTGTTTTAGGGAAAGAATTTTTTGTATTAGATGAAGATTGTTGTTCAGTTGATAATGGCTGTCCTTCTTTCTTTGTATCATCGTTATTCTCATTTTTTGTTTCTTCTTTTTCTTGTTGCGTTGTTTTATCTTCTTTTGTTTGATTTGTTACTGTAACTTTGTCTTTTGCTGTTTCTTTGTTTGATTGATCTTTTTCTTGAGCATTGGAACAACCTGCATTGCATAACAGAACTAAAGCAATAACATAAAGAATTTTCTTTTTCATACACACACCTCTTTTTTTGCATTCAGTTTATCAATGAATGAAATAGAAAACAAATGTACTATTTACTATATTATATCTCTATATAGTATTAAGATATATCTCCCCATATTTCTTTTTGAATTGGTAATAAGAGTTGGTATAGGGGGTTAGGTGTGGAAAGGGGGAGAAACAAAAAAAGTGGCTATCATCTATCATCGACACTAACCCCTTGTACGTCATAATTTTATCTCTCGCCTCTGTTTTTATTGCGGTTTTTATATCGTTGATAATATTCAAGTGCTTTTATAATCTCATTTTCCATTTCTTTAGCTGACGTCGAAGGCTTAAAGAACTTTTCAATTCGATTTTTGGTAATTCTGAATTTCTCAACTTGATTTGGTTTTTCTTCCTCCATGATGTTACGAATTGTATCATCAGTAAGTGTATCATCATCGTGCATTTTACGCATTCTGATTGTTTGATCGTGTGAAGGTGTGCAATCGTTTAATTGAATGTAGTAGAGTAGAGATTGTTGTTCTTCCTGTGTTAAATAAGAGATTTCAACTGCTGGACGAAGTGCAATTTTGTTGTTGTCTACATACTCTAATAATTCTTTTGATAGGTAGGTTAGGCGTATATATCTGTGAATTTGTCTTGCACTATCATTTACTTCTTTGCTTAATTCATTAACACTGTATAACTTCTCGCCCACTGGGCGAGAAGTTAAATCCTTTCGCTCTCCTTGTCTTTTCATTGCGTCCAACTTTAATTTATATGCAAATGCTTTTTCTGATGGAAGTATATTTTGCCTTTGACGTAAATTTGTATCGACCATTATAATGGTCGCTTCATCATCAGTTAAATTTCTTACTAAAGCAGGCATAGTTGCTTTATCATTCTTTTCACTCGCATACTTTCGTCTATGTCCTGCGATCATTTGATATTTGCCATCTTCTGTTGGGCGAACAATCGCAGGCATAAGTACACCGTTTCTACCAACAGAATCAATCAATTCTAACATTTCTTCATCTTCTCTAACTTGAAAAGGGTGGTTAGGAAAATCAACGATCTTGTTTAATTTGATTTCAATTACCTTTTCTGCTTGGTCTAATGCTTTCTTGTCATCACTTTCAAACACATCATCATCGAGTGATGGAATCTCTATGCCGTTTAATCTCTCTCTTGGCATTTAAGTCCACCTCCCTTGCAAGTACATAATAGGCATTTGCACCATCACTTTTAGAATCGTATTTAAAAATACTTTTTCCTACTGCTGAACTTTCCGCAATGGATACACGACGAGGTATTTTATTTGTGAACACATGAAAATGTTTTCCATAATTCTCATGAATCTGTCTGTTGATTTCTTTTCCCAATAATGTTCTTTCATCAGTCATCGTTATTAAGATTCCTTCAACTTCTAATTGAGGATTTTGGTCATTTTTCGTCTTTTGTATTCTACTCAATAACTGTTGTGTTCCTGTTGCGGATAAATATTCAGGCTGTGTGGGGATAATTACGCTATCTGCACAAGTAAAGGCATTGATGGTAAGCATACCTAAAGATGGTCTACAATCAATAATAATAAAATCATACTTGTCTTTAACTGATTTCAAAACATCTTTTAAAACTGTTTCTTTATCTTCAATGTTTTCTAGCGTCTTTTCAATATTTGACAGTTTTTCATTAGCAGGAATTAAGTCAAAACCTTCTTCTGTATGAATAATTCGATTTTCAATATCACATTCATCAGAAACAATCATTTCAAGCATGATGTTAGATATTGTATCTTTCATCTTATTAGGCTCTGTATAACCCAACGCTTTTGCAGAATCACCCTGTGGATCAAAATCAATTAAAAGAACTTTCTTTTTTCTTAATGATAATCCAGCAGATAGATTAACAGATGTTGTGGTCTTACCGACACCGCCTTTTTGATTTGCGATAGCAATAATTTTTCCATATGGCATAAAAAACCTCCTTTCTACATAACCAATCGCATGGAATGGATATGTAAAAAGGTCTTATTTCATGTAGTTTTACACAAAATTAAAAAAAAGTACCCAATTTGCTAATTTCATTTTTTAAAAGTACTAAAAAACACTGATGGTTACTGAATAGTTTTGCTAATGACTTGCTAATTTGAACTTAAAAAATAGCTAATATTTAAAGGAAAATTAGGAAAGAAAAAAGTGTTCACCAATTCAAAAAAAGCCCATAAATAAAGGATAATTCGTGATTTTAGACGAAAAGGGAAGATGAGGTAAAATCGTGATTTTTTCCCTCCTAAGGTTTAGGTGCAGGTTCGATTCCTGCAGGGGACGCCAATTATAATTTATAAAAATATATTATTGAAATCAGGTGGATTATAGACCTTTTAAATCCACCTTTTTTATATGAATATTTAACTTTTTATAATCTATCAGAACACATACTTACTATTTCTTTCAAAGATACCTATACAAAAATAGGATTTTCATAAGCACTTTTGACATAACATATTACTCTAGTTCAAAAGCATCAGCATAGAGACTATAATAAACATCATGCTTTGAAATGAGTTCATCATGACTCCCCCATTCAATAATTTTCCCAGAATTCAAAACAATAATAGTTTTAGAATTACAAACCGTTGATAATCAATGAGCAATTACATAGGTTGTTCTACCTCTCATTAAATTATCCATTCCTTGCTGAACAAGCACTTCTGTCCTAATATCAATCGAAGAAGTTGCTTCATCTAAGATCATAACTGGTAAATTTGCAACAGCCGCACAAGCGATAGAAAGCAATTGCCTTTGTCTTCGAGATAAACTTGCCCCATTTTGCATCTCATAGATAGGTTCCCTTCCATTTTTTAAAGAACTTTCTTCATCTGAAACTTCAATGATTCGTTCACATGATGCTCTTGCCATATTGATCATTACCAATACTTGTAATAACATCATCAGACAATTCAAAATATTCATTGCATAGGCAATCATACTTGATAAGTCCCCTGTGGTCATCGTTGATGCATTTATAAGAATAATAATTTTTGCTCCAAACCAGCAAAGAAACAACAAACAGCCATAAACTGCATTATAGGCATATAAATGATTTAACTACCCGAATTCCTGCCAAATTTTCCTGTACTACACTATTCAATTCATCATAGATATGAAATACCTTTTCAAAATATGGATGTGAACGACTAACAATAAAATAAAGACCTGCCTCTAAAACTGGAACTGCAATTAAAAATATTAATGATAAATCCCTATTTATCATTAATGAAACAGCTAGTGAAAATGCCAGCATGATGGTGCTCGCACTGCCACACGAATAGTCATCATATGTGCATTTTGAACGTTAGTTACATCAGTCGCTAATCTTGTTACCAAACTTGAAGTAGAAAACTTATCAATATTTGCAAAAGAATATTCATAAATTTTATAATACATATTCTGTCTTAGATTTTGAGCAAATCCAGCTGAAGCTATCGCACAAAAACTTCCTGATAACATGCCACAAATAACTCCTAAAGTAACACAAAAGATTAAGACTACACCCCATTTGCCAAAAATACTATATTTACAAGTCAGGAAGAATATTTCATGAATACTCAACAATTAGAATGTTTTGTGCGAATAGCAGATAAATTGAATTTTACAAAGGTTGCTGAAGAATTATATATTACTGCTCCAGCAGTTGCCCATCATATCATAAATTTAGAAGAATTAAATACGTCATTATTTATCAGAACTTCCAAAATGGTAAAATCAACTGAGCCAGGCTCATTATTCTATAGTGAAGCAAAAGATATTCTCCAAAAAATATATATGGTTGAGAAAAAAGTTAAAAAACTAGCCAGTCAAAAACTTTCGATATTACGAATTGGCTGTTCTAGTCAAGTAGAACTTGAGATATTAGAAATACCATTAATAAAATTAAGAGAAGAATTTCCAACTGTTTATCCCCAGATTATTATTCAGGATTATTTTATTCTAAAATCTCTATTTGATAATAAACAATTAGACATTTTAATCAGTACAAAAGAGATGATTGCTGAGGCTCACGATTATATATTTAAAAAAATAAAAAACATTTCCAGTTATGCAATCATAGCTGAAAATTCCCCGTTTGCTAAAGAAAAAGAAATATGTTTTATAGATTTATATGATACACCACTTACTACTTTGCATCCCCGCTTTATCCCATTTTAATACTGAGATAAATTACAAGAATTTATTGCTCTCCATGAAAAAATCATTTTCATCTTTTATGTAAAAATGACCAGGCTGCTATTCTTTTCGCTAAATGTAATTACGGTGTAGCTATTTTACCAGAAATATATATTCCAACACATATTAAAAGAATTGTCGCTTTACCATTTATGGATGATCAAATGACAATAGAATATGGAATAACTTATCACAAAAATCTAAAAGAAAAATATATTAAGGAATTTACAAACTATTTTATAACTAATAAATAATAAAAGAAGATTTAATTTCATTGATATAATCAATTATTTTAAATCTTCCCTTTAATTAAAAATATTTTATAACTTATCTTGATTATTTGTCATTTAATTACATGATAGATAAGCTTAACATCATTATACAATAGATGCCCTATATATTTGAAGAATCACATTCTCCAAACAAGTATCGAACTCAACACTAGTCTGATTTATTGATAAATCAGATAATAATGCTCTAGAAAAACTCGCAATAAGCCCGTGATTTTCCCTTAATAACCCATTTGCCTGCTCTCTATCATAACCGCCAGATAGAGCAACAACCCTAACTACATGGGAATCTTTCATAAGTTCCGCGTAAAAATCAGGTATGGTTGGAATGGACAGTTTAAATATAAATTTAACATCATTGTCTAATAAAGTTAGATGCTCATTAATTTCTTTCAATAACAATTCTTCAGCCTCTTTTTTTGAGGTACTTAAAATAGATACCTCTGGCTCTAAAATAGGTACAAGCCCAGTTTTAGCAATTTGTAATCCTAATTCAAACTGCTGATCAACAATTTTCTTGATACCTGCTGGATCGGCTTCCAAAATTACACTACGCATTTTTGTACCAAAGATATATTTATCTCTTGCCTTGTTTAATATTGCTTCCAGTTCAGGAATTGGCTTCATTAACTGAACACCATCTTTTTCTACTTCTAATCCTTTGTCAATTTTCAAAAATGGCACGATTTCCTTCTTTAACCATAAATATTCAGCAGTATCTACACCCTCAATTTGAGAATCCATTGTCTTTTCAAACAAAATAGCACCTAATATATACTTAGAGGTAAAAGCCTTACTAGTAATAATACGACTACGCATTTGATGAATTAAATCAAACATTTCTTTATCATTACTATACGCTGATTCATCAATACCATATGATTTTAATGCCTTTGGTGTACTTCCACCACTTTGATCTAACGCTGCGATAAAACCTTTTCCATATTGCATACGCTCTAATTGTTTTGTGTTCATTTAAGAGCACCTCCTTTTCCTGCCCTTATTATACCCCTTGTCCATCAAGTATTCGAATAATACGTTCTATTTTGTTAGATAAGAATAACTATTTTTACAAATAAGAAGCGCTTTTAAAAATATGATAGATTATTTTAAAATATGCTATAATTAAATAAGATAATCTTTATACATAAGGAGATAATTAATATGTCTATCACAGTAAACATTTATTACACTGGAATAAACGGAAATGCTAGAAAATTTGCAGAAGAAATGGTGACCAGCGGTATTGTTGATGCTATTAAAGCAGAAAAAGGAAATGAAAGATATGAGTATTTCTTTTCCATGAATGATCCAGAAACCATACTTTTAATTGATAGTTGGAAAGATCAAAAATTAATTGATGCTCATCATGCTACTATAATGATGGAGCAAATTACAGAATTAAGAAATAAATATGATCTTCATATGAAGGTAGAACGCTATACTTCTAATGAAGAAAACATAACTTCTGCTGACAAAAAATTTATTCGATTGTAATCTAAATTAATAAAACCCATTATAAAGTCAATATTATAATGGGTTTTATACTATTCATATCAAAACATATTTCTGGTAATTGAAATATTTATTCCTTATTTACCATTTTAGTTATAATTTATCCTGTCACAATTATCGTTCTTTATTACCAAGTAAATATAGCTTTTAATTATAAATATATAATTCTAATAAAAAAACATTGCCTATTTAACATTACCGCTGTTAATTCCTTCTTCATAAGGATCCAAAGGTAACCATTCTAATACATCTTGAATATATTTATTCCAAAAATCCCAATTATGACTTCCTACATCCTCTTTATAAACTAAATCAAAACCAGCATTTTCTAAATAGCCTTTAAATTTTCGATTTACTCCAATTAGTTCATCATCACATCCACAAGCCATATATATCTTAGGAAAAACAATAGTATTGTCTTCTTTTTTTGCCTGAATTAAATTTTCCAAACAAACTTTTGGATTCTTATCACTCAGATATGCTTCATCAATATCACCAAAACAACTATCTTCACCCATTACACATCTTGATTCATCGTGAACTGGTAATTCGAAAATATTTAGAGCACTTGATAAAGCTGCAATATATCCAAAATTTTGATAATATTTCAACCCATTTCTTAGAGCACCAAATCCACCCATTGAAAGTCCGGCAATAAAAGTATCATCCCGACGATTAGATAAATGAAACATCCTTCTAGTAACTTCAATAAGTTCAGTTCCAATAAATATACCGAAGTCATTGTTCTTTACTTCTTGATCCACATAAAAAGAATTATCACCAGATGGCATGACTACAACTAAGTTCTTTGCTTCTGCCCATTCTTGTATTCTTGTTCGTGTTACCCAGTCAGTATAATTTCCTAATAAACCATGTAATAAATATAAAGTTTTATATTCTTTAACTGGTTGACAATTTCCTTTAAAAAGAAATTTATCAACCGGTAATATTACATTCATTGAAACTGTTCTTTTTAAACTTTGAGAAATAAAATTTACTTGTACTAATGCCATAATAAAACACCCCTTTACTCTTTTTAAATCTCATCAATTGACATATCTGTTTTATAATTATTTAAAACGTAATCATAAATATAAGCAATTTCACTAATTGGTATTGTTATATTATACTGATTAGCAATCGCTTTAAAGCTAATTCTAACTCCATTGATAAATTCTTGATTATTTTTTTCAAAATCAACAATATTAATATGTGAAACTATCTCTTCTTTTTTTATTAGACGTTCAATCAAACAACAAAGATGAATATTCAAACCAATAATAGTTTTTGCTAAAAAAGTAAAAACTTCCAATTATATAAAATGGATCTTTTCATAATTTTCAGATATTATATAAAATAAAAAAACACTAGACTAATAGCCTAGTGTCGCATCATCTAACTCATTTTTATTTACAAGATATTTGCTAGAAAGAGACTTATAATTAGCCACTACCATAAGTGGATTCATTTCATCAGTTTCTACAAAATCTTTATCATATTTATAGAAATACAATCTTAACATCATCATCGCTAAGATGTGATATTGTTTTTCTTCATTAGTTAGTTCCTCATAATTTTCAAAGTAAATATCTTCAATAGGTACTAAGTACTCAAATTTGTACAATTTACTTTGTTCTAGATAATTATCAATGATTTCATCATCGTTATCTACGTAATTAAAAAGATGTCCAAAGAACTCTGGACCATACTTAACTCTTTCTAATATCTCATTATTCATTAATTGATCATCAAAAGCATAACCTTTAAATGAATAATCATATGAAAATCTATATTTAAGATAAGGTTTATATTTATTATCATCAGGAATATCAACCTTGTTACCATTAACATACATCTCAATTTCATCATTGAATTTAAATGTTAAACCATATTCCTTTAAATAGTTTGAAAAACTATTTTCTTCTGTTAGTAATTCTAACAGGCTTAATCCATCATTATCAGTATCTTTTAATCTTCTAGATATACTGTAGAATGATACTTTATCAATATGTCCTTTAAAATGATTCTTCACAATATTGAAGTAACATTCATATAAATCGTCAATATATAGTATTTGATGATCTTGTTGAAACATATAGTAACCTGAATCTATAGTATCTAAAATAACCTGTTCATTAAGATCTAATTCATTACATAATGAATCTAAGATACTTTGATATGATGTAGTATTTAATTGCATTATTTCACCTCCTGTCATAAATATTTGCAAATAATACATATTTCTAGTATTAACATATGAATTAAAAATATTAGATTTCATTATTTCCATTTCTCGTGAATAATTTTTTTAAGCATACATTTGCTAGTTGCATCACCATTTTTCTATTTAATACAATAATAATAAAACAAATAAAAGCACTTACAGCATACCAATACGGTATTTCTAAATTAGTTACTATTATTTGAAAAATAATCAATGCATAAGAACATAATTCTCGATGCAAATCTGTTTTAATAGGTATAATATTCTTAGTGTCAATTATCCTGCTAAACCAAACTAAAATATAACTTATTAAAGTCGCTGCTGCTGCACCTGTAGCACCAAATAAAGGAATCAATATGATATTTAATACTATATTTCCAATAGCTCCGATAATAGTAGTATATAAGATGGCTTTGGTTTTCTTAGCTGCTGCATAAATAATACCTAGAAAAGCTCCCATAGCTTGAAAAATCGATGCCAGTACCAGAATTGAAGAGTATTTCCAAGCCCCATAAAACACTCCTGAAAAAAGAAATCTAGCTAAAACTTTTATGAAAAGAGTAATTACGGAACATAAAAGAACATATGCAGAAGCGTATTTATTATATACATCTGAAAAAAACACTACCGACTCTTCACTACCAAAATCCTCTACTGCAGAAATTTGCCAAGCGCTTGTAAGAATTCCTGATAACATAGAAATAATTGATGGAATTTTATAAGCAACAGAATATATTCCAGTGACTGAGACTCCCCAAAAGAAAGTAAGTATATATTTATCAGATGAATTGCTTATCCACCAACTAATTGAATTTGGAATCAAAGGAATACAATATGCTAAAATTATTAGAAAAATATCTTTTTTTATATTCCTAATATTCACTAAATATATCCAAAGCTTTTCTTTTAGCATAATATAGAAAAATGAAATGGCATATCCAGCTACAAGGGATATCAAATATCCATATATTCCTAAGTGAAGAATTACAAGCAGTAAAACATTTAAGCTACAAGTTACTATAGTTGCGATAATCCCACTTAATACAAACACACTTATATGCTCGATTCCTTTTATGAATTGTTGCGCTATTAATTGAGCAACATAAAAAAAGTAATAAACCAAAAAGAACAAATAGTAATTTGAAAACGAAACCCATCTTGATAATAGTGGTGATACCACTAAAAGAATGACAAATCCAAAAAGAGAAACATAAACAGCAATAGAAAATATTTGTTTATTATCTATCTTTTTATCAAGGGTCATTCTAAGAATACCCTCAGCGATTGTAAGCGTTAAAAATGGCACTATTAAACTAATTGTCGTAGACATTAAATCTGAAATACCATACTCGCTTGTGGATAGACAATATGTATAAAGCGGGACAAGGAAAAAAGTAAGCAGCTTAGATGCAAAATTTCCAACAACCATTAGTAAAGTATTTTTACCGAGCTTTTTATATTTTTTATTCATTAAATCACTCCATTTCGTTCAATTTATACTTAATAATATGAACTTATATACTCTCCAGCATCACAAGCAATTACTTCTCCTGATATACACATTGATGCATCACTTAATAGAAACAATGCTACTTCTGCAACTTCATCTGCTAAAAACACTCTTTCTGAAGCAACTCTATCAAGTGCGAGATTATCTTCATTATTTATTCCTGTCATATTTGACGTTGTTATTCCTGGCGCAATAGCATTTACTCGTACACCTTCCTTGTAAAATCTTCTAGATAATCCCCTAGTTAATGAATTAATTGCGCATTTAGTTAAACCATAAGGCACATCATCACATTGAAAACCACGTTCTGAAGAAATAAAAAGTAAATTGATTTTGCTATTTACTTTTTGGTTCTCTATAAAAGTTTTTGCTAAAAAATATGAACTTTCAAGATTTGTTGTAAACTGCTTTTCATACCCTTCCCTACTTACATATTTAATGTTTTCTTCATGAAGAGAGATTCCGGCATTCAAAACCAAAGAATCAATATTATGACCAAGTATTCTTTCCGCGTTAGTTAATAGTTCAGGAATTTGGTCAATTTTGTTTAAATCAAACGATAAAAACTTACATCCAGAAATATTACTTGCTGCATCTCGTAATTTTTCCTCATTTCGCCCGATAATAATTACATTTGCACCTTCTTCAGCACAATACTTGGCTATCGCCAATCCAATACCACTACCTCCCCCCGTAATTAGAATATTACGCTTATTTAAAATATCTCCTTTTGCTACTTTCACAACATTTACACGTATATTTTTTTGCGGAATTCCATGTATTATAAACTGAAAAAGTCTTTTAAAATATTGTTTCATACTACCCTTCCTATTTTTTTATTATTGAATATAACTTCTGAACATTTTTTACACCTAACGTTGACTTAACAAATGCCTTCAGTTTGTTCCCTTTTTCAATGTTTCTAATTTCTTTTAATGAATTACTTTCATCTAAAGAATCTGTAAAAACCTCAAACAGTATCGATTCATCTTTTTTATTTTCACTAACAAACTCTTTATAAACTTCAAGAAATTCGTCTTTTGTAGAAGCAGACATATATCTGAATCCTAAATCTTGAGAATAATGTTTAATTAAATTTTTAGATTTATTTCCGTAATGACCAGCTGCTGCAATAAAAGCTTCTGCATCATTTCCGAACATTGATGCAGGATGTGTATAATGTTTAAATTCTGTTCCTTTGCCATTATTTATAAGTAGAATTCTTAAGTTTTTCCCTAAATATCGATTTCCTAATGAATTCATGTCATAAAAAAAAGCTAAATCACCTACTACTAAGAAACATAATTTATCAGGATTAACGATAGAAGCTCCAATTATAGTTGACAAACAACCATCAATCCCAAAACCACCTACATTGCAGATTGAAGAAATACTCTTATCAACTTCAAAGAAATTCCAAGATCTTAAACTATTAAGAATACCTAAATGAAGTATACTATTTTTAGGTAATATTGAAGATAATTGTTGCGCAATCCAAATGTTAGAAAATGGTAATTCTGGAATACTACTTCTTAAAGAATCAATTTTATCTTTGAAACGATAATAATTTGTTGTAGTACTGTTACTATTTTTAATTTCTAATTGTATATAGTAATTAAAGAAAAATTCTTCAGTCATTTCAAAAACGTAATTAAGTTTTTTAAATCGATCCTTTATTTCACCATCTGGTGAAACTCTCCATACTTCTTTAACTTTCAATTGATAATAGTCACCAGATATTTCTCCAATATCTATAAGTAAATCAAATATGTAATCATCATAACTAGATTGCTCTTGGGCTGCCATAATTGCTGTTTGAAGAGAATATTTGCCTTTGTATCCACTAGATTGATCTGTAATAACAAAAGCATTGTATTTCTCACAAAATTTTTCTACTTTTTCTATTAAACTATCGGACCATTTTAAATGTGAACCTGCGAATATACCAATAGTCAAATAATTATTTAGTGGAGGCATTTTATCACCAGGAACATATCTGCAAATTTTTCTCATATCAGGCAATGAAGAAATATCAAAATTATAACTAAACGAAGCAAGAAGATTAATATGAACAGGACCTCCACCACCTCTTTTTAGTTCAAGAAGTGCTTTATTAATTAAGACGGTACACTTCCAAATATCATCTTCATTATTGACATCTGATACTGTTACACTCAATCTAGCTATATCATTAGGAATTACAGATCTATCTAATACCTGTGGGATATTATTATTAACAAGAGTGTTCCCCATCATTGATGTTACTGCCAGAATCGGTAGTTTACGATAAAATGCCTCAGTTAAACCAGGCATATAATTCCTTGAAGCTGTCGCTCCTGTGCAAGTCAAAACAATTGGCTCTCCAGTTTCATAGGCCATTCCACAAGCCATATAAGCAGCCGACCTTTCATCAGGTGCTGAAAAAAGTTCAAACCACGAATCATTTTGTATGCTTGCAACAAACATGACATTTGTCGTTCCAGGTGATACAATTACTTTTTTTATTTTATGATTTTTTAATCCTGCTATGAGGAGCTGAATATTTATTTTTTCTGTATACTTCATATATAATACCTCCTTATTGAATTTGGCTACAAAGTAGCAACTTTGATTGTTCAACTAAACTTTTCATATCTTCGTCATCTGAATAACTTGTTATATGATATTGCACCTGTTGAAAGTTTTCATAAATAATTTCACTTGCCTTTATTAGATTAATTTGTCTAGAAGCCAGCGTTGTATGACTAATACAATATAGTTAACTTTCTAAAAAATAATTTCATTTAATGCTTCTTGTGATTTTTTTATATACTCATTCATTTTCATATTTGTTTGATTCAAATCTAAATAGTATGTAGAGTCATTAATTTTCGAATATAAAAAATTACTTTTTTCAATTAGGTTAATTTGACGTGAACTTAAATGAGTATGATTAATTGAATAGACTTTTTTTCTAAATATATAAGAAAAAGCCAAACCATGAAAAGAATTTGTGATTACAAAATCAGCATTCTGAATTAAATTTAAAAAATCAAATGTATCAGCATCCTTATAGAAAGTTGTATTATTTTGAACCTCTACATTCATTGGATGTATAGATATTGCCTCTAATTTAGTTTCTGTTTTCAAGACTTCTATTTGTCGATCCATCTCGTCAGAGTGCTCCAATGAATAAACAAATATGTAAGGTTTATTTATTTTAATTGAACTATATTTTGATAGCTCTATAAACATTTCTTGCTCATTATAAAATAACAAAGTTGGATCACAAACAGATGTAGCATTAATACCAATATTAAAAAGTATTTCAATGCCACTGTCTTCTCTCACAGTTACTTTTGAGTATTTTAAAAAATTATTTTTTTGTGATTTAATAAATTCAAATTCATTATCACTAAGGTTATTCTTTCCAAAACTTGCAGCATATGAACTTATACGTTTAAAATTTAAGTCTGGAATTATCCAATTGCTATCATTTTTTATAATACTTGGATTCCAAACCTGATCAGATCCAACCAATATCATATCAAAGTAATCCTTATTATTTGAATATTTAAAAAGAATATCTCTATTTTTTATGAACTTTTTTTCTTGATAGTTCTTTTTTATAGACCTTAAGAGCCTATGCTTAAATGTAAACATTTTTTTAGGTTTATAGTTTATAATTTTTACTTCGTTATTCATATTACAGCAATACTTACTTAACGAATAACATTGCAATAATGCCCCATAGTTATCTGCAAAGTGAAAAGTTAATATACCTATTTTTTTCATTTAATTACTCCTTTAATATTTTTATATAGATATAACATTTTATTAGCATTGTTAGCTGAAGAATATATATCTTTGCATTGTAGACTTAAATTTTTTTTGTTCTCTTTATATCCTTCAATATTATTAACAAAATATACTATTGTTTTTTTTAGATCATCTATATCACTGTATTCATATAATTTACCAAATTTTACATCATTTATTAACTCAATATTTGAGCCTAAATTAGCAGCTATTACAGGAATACCTGATATTAAATATTCTACAGTAGTACGACCAAATGCCTCATATTTAGTACAATTGAATCCTACATCATAATTTTTTAACGTATTCCAAACGTTGTCTGTATAACCTTTCATATGAATATATTTTTCTAAATTAAACTGTTTAATCTTATTTTTTAATAATTCAGTGTAATTCTCAGTGCCAATCCCCCAAAAATCAATTGTTATTTTTGAAAGGATACTCGTATCAAGATTTTTCAATGCATTGATGATCTGCATTTGTCCTTTTGTATCGTTATACGCTCCTACAAGAACAAATTTTATTTTTCCTTCATTTTTTTTATTTTCAATAATTAAATCTTTAGGAATAGATACCCCATCATATATAGTTTTAATTAATTCATTTGATATGCCAAGTTTAACCCATTCTTTTTTTACTGCTTCTGAAACTGCAATAAATATGGTTGTTCCATCTATCATATATTCAATATAATTATTTATATATGGTGTTAATGCTAACCCTTCTAATCCAC
>OLRM01000267.1_pt1 | contig 55034 bp, 52 predicted proteins | sample 1643211 | NCBI WGS metagenome assembly OLRM01 (sample SAMEA3136690, study PRJEB25190) | human gut metagenome | biome: human gut; feature: human-associated habitat; material: faeces | place: Austria | collected 2013
AGCATCTGCCTTACAAGCAGAGGGTCACAGGTTCGAGCCCTGTAGGCCCCATTTGAGTATTTTTTACAGAAAAGTGTATATACTAATTCAATAAGGGCGAATTCCCGAGTGGCCAAAGGGGACAGACTGTAAATCTGCTGGCAATGCCTTCGGTGGTTCGAATCCACCTTCGCCCATTTAAAATGTTGGTTGACAAAACATTTTAAAACATTTATAATTATATACTAGCGCGGGGTGGAGCAGTCTGGAAGCTCGTCGGGCTCATAACCCGAAGGTCGTAGGTTCAAATCCTGCCCCCGCAATTTTTTTTGCAAAAACTTAACCCTATGGGCGTGTAGCTCAGTCGGTAGAGCACTTGACTTTTAATCAAGTTGTCCCGGGTTCGAATCCCGGCACGCTCATTGATGCCCAGATAGCTCAGTTGGTAGAGCAGAGGACTGAAAATCCTCGTGTCGTTGGTTCGATTCCGACTTTGGGCATTTAGCACTTATCTTTAATGGATGGGTGCTTTTTTTATTGTCAAAAAGTACGTAAATACGTTATTTTAGGGAATTTATCCACAAAGAATTTATTTTAAATAGATATTATCAAGGTGGGAATTGCAGTTTTCAACAGCAATTATTTCATGTGCAAAGTGTTCATATCTTTTAGTGGTTTCTATACTTTCATGCCCCATTAAAATGCTCAAATCGTAGACACCAGTATTTCCCGTTCTTCTATAGTTATCAATACAAAAATTAGTGGCAAAATTATGCCTTAATTTATGTGAGGAAATATCAAAAGGAATTTGATGTTTCAAACGATTCATAAACACTTTGATTGCATTCCTAGAAATCTGATTCCCCATCCTGCCACAAAATACATAGTCCAAATCTTTATATGGACATTGAGACAGATAATCTTCCAGCAACATTTTGGAAATATACCCCAAGGGGACTAAACGGTCTTTGCAACCCTTCCCAGTGACTTGTAACGCACCACGGTCAAAATCCAGCCCCTTTTTTACTAATGTGCATACTTCATTCTGCCTAAGACCAGAATCCAGCATTAAAGCGATTATAGCCTTATTTCTGGCAGTCAGCCAAGGGACAGAGCATTTTACGGAATCCAATAAATATTGTATCTCAGCAGAAGAAAGCACATGGACATTCTTTTTAGGAGGTTTAGGAACCTTTATCTTTACCGGGTCAAAGCTAAGACCATACTCAGCATGCACCCATCTAAGGAATATTCGAGCATTTCTGACATATGTAGAAATAGTGGCCTTGGAAAGTGGACGATGAAGCAATACCATGATATAACCAGCAACCAGTTCATATGTGACAGACTCCAAGTCCATTGATTCCCCCACATGATTAAGCATGATTGTAATGTAATTGCGGTAATCGCTTAAACTTGCAGGAGAAAGGCCGGCAAGTTCCTTTTGAAACATAAATTCATCAAATGCATTTTTTAAAGTCATAAAGGTCCCCCCATAGCTTGAAAAATCATATCTTTATGGTGGTTCGATAAGCGCATGGAGCCAGTCTTTAAAAGATAATGTATAAAAGCCGAATCACCGCCATCTGCCATGACTACAGCGGCAAGGGATGAAGCAACCTGCCTTTCCAACCAATTCTTTGTATCATCAATTGTTTTCGGTTCCGGAGATTGATACAGGCCAAGCTTAAGAACATCCCCTACAAATGAATCCCAAACAGGGTCAGTGGAACAACGGACGTTTCTGGTAGAATCAAAGGTAATGATACGTAGATAATTTGATAGGATACCAATTGTCACCTCATTAATACTTTTCCCCTGAATCAATAGTTCGGAAGCCTTAACGGAACGTTCCTCCTTTAATTCCAGTTCCCACCTAACCCATGGATGTGCTATTAGCGGTTTTCCTGTCTTTTCCAGTTTTTTATTCTGTTCTAATTGTTTATCATAGACACGAAGCATTAAGGAACTGGTACGACTACCCATATAAATTGTATATCCGGTAATATCCTTGCCATTGTCAAATTCAACCAGTTTTTTCCATTTACGGAATTTGGAAACATATGCTTTATTAGAAAGTTTATCATCCAGGGAATCCAATGTGTAGTATTGAGCACCTATATCGTCTATAGCCAAATCCAGCCTTGTTATATGACCAACAGTAGAAATATCCCTAAGGATATCAGAAAGCACCGTACCATCGAAACTAGAAGTTTCGTATGCCATATCGCCAAAAGGAGTAATAACCGAACGGCTTTTTAAATAATGTTCAATCAAATCCTGAATTGCGGAACCAGAAACATCCACATGGATTCCCATACCTTCCCGGCCGTCATACTGTACAGAAATCGGATAAACTGAATGATGAAGCTGTGAACGGTATCCATTACGGCCCTGAGGGAGTAGCTGGAAATCAGCTATGGAATATCCCATTAACTGAAGGGCAAATTCAACAGTACATGGCTCAGATAATGTCCAGGAAAGCCAATCAATGCAGATGTTTAAACCATTGCTATGTATATCCCTTTCACCAGTTTTCATAGTTTGTTAATCCCTCCTTAATGGTTTTACTACCCCCGTATTACTGAACGGGGGTAAGCCAGCCAAAACAGCTGGCGATTGGACGATACATCTATCAACCAGAAAGTCCCTGGCGATTTCATAGACCGAATCCAGATATTCAAGTACAAACGAATTGTGCAACCCATCACTGCCACGAAGATAATTAGTCCTGGACGATTCAAGCGCGCGTAACTCAGTTACAAATTCATCATCAGACATTTTACAAAATACCCCATAAACCCAACTACGTGTATCTGTTGATATATAGTCCTTAGACATTTTTTTATCCTCCATTAATAATTACATAACATGTTATGTTTAATAACTTATAAGTTATATTAACACAACAAAACAGGTTAGTCAACTTTTATTTGAAAAAAGTAACAGAATATGTTAATATAGATTTATTAAGCCAGGAGGAAAAAAAATGAACTATACAGATTTGTTAAATAAAATCATTAAAGAGTCTAAGATGTCAAACATTGAAATTGTAAGAAAATGTGAAGAAAATGGCGAAAAAATAACCCCTAATTATTTGAGTATTCTAAGAAATACGAAAGGTAGAATACCGTCAGAAAACGTATCTAAAGCACTAGCAAAAGCATGTAATGCTGAAAAGGAAGATATTTTAATTGTTCAAGCATATATTGACAAAGCTCCTAAGAAAATTTTACATTTTATAGAAAAAGTATATGAAGGAACAAAAAGTGTAACTTTTCAATTACTTGAAGAAAATAAAAAAAATTGGAGTGAAATAGAATATAAGACTTATATAGAAAATGCTAATAGGGAATTTGACGAAATGACACTAGCTGACTTTATATGTAATTATTTAGGGGATGACATAAAACCCGCAGAAGTAAATATAATTGATAGTGGCACTCAAAAAAATCCATTATGGGTAATAGTTCCTTTAGAAAATGCAAAAATCATAACAGACGAACAAATGAAAATGTTAAACCATAACGAAGGTGCATCCGAAACATGATGAATCACAGCCGCTAGAGTCCTGGCACCATTGGCGAACAGGAGAACACCTGTCGAAACCGCTAGAATTCGCAGAAGTCAACGTTTATACAAGTCTCTCATATACTGGCAGCCATTCGGCGGGGCCCCTTACTCCCCGTCCTCACGGCAGTCAGAACATGAGAGCTATTTTTTTGCCTTAGATATTCCTGCCGCTACATTCTATTCATACAAACTTATAAGGAATGGTATTTTTACCCATTTTGTACAGATAAAATGTAAATCCATGATTACAAAATTATTGTTTTGTTTTATAAATACCATAACAGACTTTCTTTTTAATATCCGTTTCATTTTTGAATCATTATCCATTAATAAAAGTATACGGCATTTTATTTGTACTCTAATAGAGTTTGATGCATAAGATATCTTAATAGATGCACAATTTGACTTAGCAAAGTCTATAAGCACTTTTTTATCAAATCTAATAAATCTAACAAAACGACATTTTAAAATGATTCTTTTATTGGATTTTAAAAATAATTCAATCCTTGAAATAATGTTATCTAATGTTTCTTGATTCATTAAAAATTCCCCCTTTATATTATACATGTAAAATTAGAACAATTTGTTCCATTTGTCAATAGAACATATTGTTCTTACATATAATAGTGTCCATAAAGGGGTAAACTAAATGAAATTGGAACGTTTAGCAGACTTAAGGGAATCACGCAATTGGACACAAAAATATGTCGCAAGCTATTTATGTGTAACTCAAAGGTCATATGGACATTACGAAAAGGGCACTCGTTCACTGCCTTTAGAGCATTTGATAAAACTAACTGAGTTATATGGTGTACGCTCTGATTATATATTAGGTATAACAGATGAAAAAAGCCGTATTCCAAACCCAAGAAAAGGAAGTAGTATGTTGTAAAGATATAATCAAATATAGTATAATAGGTTTGCTGTCTACCCTATACCGCACAGCGGAAAGGGGGTGTGCAACATGTCCAATGTATTAAACTTCCTGGTTTCGGTTATGGCAAGTGTAGCTGGTTACTACATATGCAAATGGTTAGACCGGAACCGTAAAGACAGCTAACCAAAAAGAAGCCCCAAAGACTGGTACTCTTTGGGGCTTTGTTTAGTGCAACATGTGTACTAAACTTCCTGATATTATTATATTATACCAATCCTGTAAATATGTCAAGTAGCCTTAAATGGGTTAAAAATACTGCCTTTAATCAAGTTGTCCCGGGTTCGAATCCCGGCACGCTCATTGATGCCCAGATAGCTCAGTTGGTAGAGCAGAGGACTGAAAATCCTCGTGTCGTTGGTTCGATTCCGACTTTGGGTATTTGGCACTTATCTTATTGATAGGTGCTTTTTTGTTTTATTGTAAGATTTCCTTCATTGTAAAAATGCCGGAAGTCTGATAGTATAAATAATGTTTTAAGGATTTGATATGCTATTAACAAATCATACAACAAATGATACCAGGGGAAAATAAATGAGCAGACGGCGTAAAAAAAAGGACTCACCAATCAAGAGCGTATTTTTGATTATTATGGCAGCCATTATTATGATGGCAGCCGTATATGTAATCATGTCCGTGGTTGGGAAAATCCGATCGGATTATAAAAATCTGGATTTCACTACAGAGGAAAAGGAGATGCCTTCTATCACCATAGATACAAAGGATGAGCCAAAGGCCGGATGGAATGAGACAGCTAAGGGGTGGATGTATTATCTGGATGAAAAGGAATATGTGACAGACCAGTGGAAGGATATAGAGGGTTTCCTCTATTATTTTGACAGTGACGGTATTATGGCTACCGGAGAGTTGAAACAGGAAGGTCAGACATACACCTGTCACGATACAAAGGGATATCTGAAGAATATCCAGATTGATCCGGACTATGTACCTGAAAGTACCGGTGAAAATCTGGACAGTCTTGTGAGGACCAATGCCTTCTGGTGTTATCTGAGAACTGAAGACACAGGACTTTTTAAGACCATACTGTACCGCAAGACAGTGGAGAACAAGGTAGTGGTGCTGGGAGGGGAGAGTGCTCCTGAAAAGACCACAAGGAATTCTATGCGTGCTTACGGTGATTACGTATATTTCCTGCCTAAGGTAAAGGAAAGCCAGAAACAGGGCCTTTCTGAGGCCGAGAGGGGGCTTTGTGATAAGCTGTTCAGGATGAGGCCGGGAAGTGATACCAAAGAATTGATTGCTGAGAATGTGGATGGCTATATGGTGCTGGGGGATATTATCTATTACTCTCAGGCCGGGAAAATTTATCAGGCCACCTCAGGCACAGAGGTTGCTACCGGGGAGGCCAGGTATTCGGTGGTTATAAAAGATGGAAACTGCTATCTGGTAGACGGCATGGGAAATCCAGCGGTGGCTGAAAGCGGCAGCAGCGTCAGCATTGGAGACCGGGTATACAGGATTGAGGAAGATGGCAAGATAAAATATGTAAAACACGGCCAGGTAGCCGTTGACGGAAAGACATATTATCTGGGCGGCAGCGGAACTAAATCTTCTGTCTGCGTAAAAAGCGATGGGAGCGATACTGCTGTTATCAGGGAAAATTATGGTGTACAAAGCTATTGTATTGTGGATAACCAGATCTACTACAGCAGTTATGTGGATAAAGGTACCGGCGGAGAGTGGTACAGCCAGATTTTTAAAGCTGATTTGGACGGGCAGAATAAACAAGCAGTGTCAGAGCGTTTCCCTGGTGTTATGCAGAATATGTACTACTATGAAGACGAGGGCCAGATATTCGGGGAATACAATCCTGCTATCTGGAAACAGGCTTATGGAACCGTTGTTATGATAGCAAGAGATGGGAGCATTTATCAGATAGAGGATGCATCCGCACGTACAGGTAAGCATGTGGACGGAAATGACATGCTGGAAATTATAATGGTCAGGGACGGCAAGGTCATCTGCCTGTGGCATGATTGTCAATGGGACAGAAACAGCGGAATAACCAGTATCCTGTGGAGCAAAGCCATTGAGCTCAATGCAGGAGACAGAAACCTGATTGATATGGTTCCCTCAACAGATACCGCAGAGAGCAGCGAAGCTCAGGAGACAGGGGATATAATCCAGCCAATTGAGACTATGCCGCCGGCTTCCACAGAGACTGTCTCACCGGTGGAACCTTCCATCAATAATGATCCTGTCATCAGCACGGAGGGACCTCATACGGATACAGCTGTGCCCACGGTTCCGGCGCCTGCTCCCACGGTTCCGCCGGTGACGGAACCATCTGCTGAGGTGAAGATAGTGCCGTTGGGATAAAGAGGGAAACCTGAATTAGCGGGGCTCATCCTCATCAAAATCTACTATCACATAGAACCCCCGGGAATTTTCGCGGATGTCTTTTACAATTCCGTATTCGGATTTAATGCGGTAACGGGCGGCGAAGCAGCCGGACATGGCTACAGCCGGATCAATGATATAGCTGTAGCTGCTGGTTCCTTCCCGCTCGATTATTTTTACTTTATCTCCTTTATTTACAAGTCCCTGGCGTTCCATTTTAAATTCAATGGTTCTCATTGATACCTGCTTCCTTTCCTACTTCATCACATACCATATTGATATAATCAGATAAGGTACTGTTCTGGCAGCCTACGATGTAATGATTGCATCGGTTGACCGGAATCAGTATCTTATATGCTTTACTGATGCCAATGGCTGTGGCCATGGCAGGCGTAATCTCCCCCAAAAGGGAATTAGCCATGACAATGCCGATAGGGCCGATGATGATATCTGCGTCCTGGGCATTGACAATAACCGGATTCTCACCAGTAGCGCCATAGGTGGCGCCTGCTTTGAGCATGGCGGATGTGGCTATGCTGTTTGTTCCGATGGCATATGTCTCCAGACCTGGAAAACGCTTTTTCAGCTGTTCGATAACTGATTTACCCATCTTCCCGCCCTGTCCGTCTATGATGACAATTTTCATGGATTCACCTTCTTTTCTTTTGTGCTGGGTATATTTTAACAGAAATGAAGGGGAAAGTAAATGTTATCCACAGATGGGCGGAGTATGAGGGTGGAATTGTGGATAAAGATGAGCGGAACAATCTTATATGGGAATAAAAAGCCTTGCAAGCCGGTCTTGACAAATCAGAGTCAGGTGATATAATCAAGAATAGCAATAAGCAGCAAAGGCATTGAGGGAAGCAGTAGTCAGTGGGAAGTATCCAGAGAGCAGGCCGGTTGGTGGAATGGCCGCATACCAAAGATTGACGAATACCAGTCCTGAGCCGCGTCAGGGATGTCCGGATATGTGTTACAGCACAAAGAAGGATGGGAAATGGCGCCGTACCCCGCGTTAAGGGATAAATGAGTGAAAATCAAGGTGGAACCGTGTGAATGCACCCTTGGACATAAGAATATGTCCAGGGGTTTTTATTTTCCCGTTTTTTACACAGGATTCCGGCAGCGGACATATTCAGAAGGAATGTTTTTCAGCAGAACAGCCGGAATCATCATATCAGAATAACACCAAAGAGATGGAGCCATAAATGGCCCATAGAAGAAAGGAGATTCGTATGAAGATCATTTTACCAGACGGAAGTGTACAGGAAGCTGAGGATGAATTAAGGGCCATACGCCATACGGCATCCCATGTGCTGGCACAGGCAGTGAAAAGATTGTATCCGGATGCAAAGCTGGCCATTGGACCGGCTATTGATGACGGCTTTTACTATGATTTTGACAGGGAGGGAGGCTTCACTCCTGAGGACCTAGAGAAGTTAGAGGCAGAGATGGCTAAGATTGTAAAGGAAAATCTTCCGGTTAAGCCTTTTGTGCTTCCAAGGGCTGAGGCTGTCAGATTCATGGAGGAAAAAGGCGAGCCGTATAAGGTAGAGCTTATCGAAGACCTGCCTGAGGAGGAGACCATAAGCTTTTACCAGCAGGGCGAATTTGTGGACCTTTGCGCAGGACCCCATATCATGTATACAAAGGGTGTAAAGGCATTTAAGCTTACGAGTATCGCAGGCGCGTACTGGCGAGGCAGCGAGAAGAACAAGATGCTTACCAGGATTTACGGAACCGCGTTTGCCAATAAGACAGACCTGGAGAGCTACCTGACCATGATGGAGGAGGCAAAGAAGCGTGACCACAGGAAACTGGGCAAGGAGCTGGGTCTGTTCATGTTTGCAGAGGAAGGACCCGGGTTCCCATTCTTCCTTCCAAAGGGAATGACGTTAAAGAATACCTTGATTGATTACTGGCGTGAGATTCATTACAGGGACGGCTATCAGGAGGTTTCCACCCCTATTATTCTGAGCCGTAAGCTGTGGGAGAATTCAGGACACTGGGATCATTACAAAGATAATATGTACACCACGGTCATTGACGAGGAAGACTATGCTGTCAAGCCTATGAACTGTCCGGGAGGAATGCTGGTTTATAAGAATCAGCCCCACTCTTACCGCGACCTGCCTTTAAAGGTAGGCGAGCTGGGACTGGTTCACCGCCATGAGAAAAGCGGACAGCTCCACGGTCTGATGCGCGTGCGCTGTTTTACCCAGGATGATGCCCATATCTTTATGAGGGACGACCAGATTGAGGATCAGATTAAGGGCGTAACAAAACTGATTAATGAAGTGTATACACAGTTTGGCTTTGAGTATTTTGTGGAGCTGTCCACCAGGCCCGAGGATTCCATGGGTTCTGACGAGGATTGGGAGATGGCTACAAACGGCCTGAGGAAGGCTCTGGAGGACATGGGCCTTGATTATATTGTAAACGAGGGAGACGGCGCGTTCTATGGCCCTAAGATTGACTTCCACCTGAGGGATTCCCTGGGCAGGACATGGCAGTGCGGTACCATTCAGCTGGATTTCCAGATGCCTCAGAGGTTTGACCTGGAGTACACGGCTGAGGATGGTTCCAAGAAGCGTCCAATTATGATTCACCGCGTATGCTTCGGATCCATTGAGCGTTTCATCGGCATCCTGATTGAGCACTTTGCAGGCAAGTTCCCGGTATGGCTGGCTCCGGTACAGGTTAAAGTAATTCCTGTTTCTGAGAAGTCCATGGATTATGCAACCGGTGTATATGAAAAATTAAAGGCGGCCGGCATCCGCACAGAGCTGGATCACAAGGACGAGAAGGTAGGATACAAGATCCGCCAGGCACAGTTGGAGAAGGTTCCCTATATGCTGGTTCTGGGTGAGAAGGAAGCGGCAGAGGGAGCAATCACGGTGAGAAGCCGGGATAAGGGCGACCTGGGTGCTGCGGGACTGGATGCGTTTATTGAAGATATTAAAAAGATGATTGAGACGAAAGAGAAATAACAACCGCAAAAAGGCGTTTAAGATAAGGTTATATCCGTATCTTAAGCGCCTTGTGCTTTATACACAGCCCATCACAGGCAGGTTTTCTTATGCCATGGGAACAGTCCGCTCATATCCATCCGCAGTTTTGCGCAGTACGGCACCGGATGTATTCCCGGCAAGTGTTTCTATGGTTAATGCTGTAATATCATCCACAACAGATTTGTCAGCTTTTATACAGACATGTATTGCATTGACGAGCCAGTTTTGTGATACTTTGTTTTTGCCGGCTGCCTGAATCTCACGGTAGATTTGGTTTGCAATGCCTCTGGCAATGGTCTCCTTTTGTTTTACATCATCTTTCCAGGTTATTTTAAGTTTCACACCGTTTTTTTCATACCATGAGTTTAATTCCGTAACAGGGTCCAGCAGTTCCCAGCCGCCTGTTTTAGAATAGACTGCAATTTCCTCATTATGTGTCTTGTCTGCCACGGTATAGATAATTGCTTCCGATTTTTCTTCTGCTAACATATGAGCCAGATAACTGACCTGGGCGCCGTGGCGGATCACCTGATATTCCTGGTCATCCCGCTTTTCCTTATTAATTGTCACATTCATGGAGTTGTAACGAATTATGTTATAGGGTTCTGACGTATCTGATTTCAGCGCATTGAAGATGGCATGGTTCATCTCGCTGATAATACGCAGTTCCTCAGGGCTTTCTGAAGGCACGATACTGCGCCCCGCCCCTATGGTCAGGGCCAGGTCATGCATATCATAGTCGCCAGTGTAAAAAAAGCGCGGAAATGTGTCCTTATTATTTTCCAGCACTTTATGGATGACTGGCATGGAGCCTTTCAGGAGAAGGACATCATGTTTCATTCCTTTGCTGTCAGTAATAACCGTACATTGTCCGGGAAATTTTTTTTTGATTTCACTGCATCCCAGCCTGCTCAGATAAAGTCCCACCGGAACATTACCCTTCCAGGACGCCACGAAACCGCCCAGCAGGCTCCACGCGTCAAGGATTGATGCGGTACTGGCGTCCGCTTCCATGGCTGACAGCAGTGCCGTATTTAAATCTGCCAGACCAGCATCTGTCTTAAGCCCCAGGGTTTTACTTTTTATGGTTTTGTCCAGGATATCATGTCCCTTTGCGGCGGCTCCCTTTTTCAGCTGGTTTAATGTGGCGGAACCTGCATTGCGGAAGCTGACCATGACAGAATGCTTTCCGGCATATGCTTCAATACTTTTTGCGTCCTCCTTTAACAGATACCCTTCAGATTCCAAATTTTCATATGAAATACGTTTCATTTTCCTAACCTTCCTTTCGCCTGTTTATACTAAAATGGTTGAATACATCCCTATGCGTATGCTTTCTGGTTTGCATGCATCCTTAGGGTAATTGCAGTATAAGACAGGAAAGGCATTTAATGAGGGCACTGTCATGGATGGTTAGTTTTCAGGCATATTTTTTATTTTCTATATGAGGTTACCGTATGGTCTGTCATACCAGGCTACCGTATCAGGCTTCCATCCGTCCTCACGGTCACAACCTGCCACGGAATGAATTTCCCGCTGGCCTGGAGGGCGCGTTTCGCGGCATTTTCAATACCGCCGCAGCATGGAACTTCCATGCGGACAATGGTGACATCCCTGATATCATTGAGACGGATGATTTCCGTCAGCTTTTCAGAGTAATCCACCATATCCAGCTTTGGACAGCCGATGAGTGTGATGCGGCCGGCTATAAAGTCATTGTGGAAATTGCCATAGGCAAAGGCGGTACAGTCAGCTGCTATCAAAAGGCGGGCATCCTTAAAATAGGGAGCCTGGACAGGAGCCAGCTTAATCTGCACAGGCCACTGGGTCAGCCGGCTTTCCGGACATTCCCTGTGAAGGGGGGCGTCGGAAGGGGACAAGTTCCGGCTCTGGTGCATGCGGGCTTTTACGGCTGCCTCATCATAGGCAGCTGCCTCCCTTTCCTCAAAGGTGATGGCCCCTGTGGGGCAGGTGGGCAGACAGTCGCCAAGGCCGTCGCAGTAATCGTCCTTTATGAGCCTGGCTTTGCCATTTACCATTGCAATGGCGCCTTCATGACATGCGTCAGCACATGCGCCGCATCCGTTGCACAGGTCTTCATTTATCTTAATAATTCTTCTGATCATTCTTTTATCCTCCTCGTTATGAGTACTTTAGCCAATGGATGTTATGATAGAAGTATACAATGGAGACGACGGATTGTATGTTGTTACAACAACATTTCATATGTGGATTTTTACCATTTTTTAAAGCAGGCATGACAGCGGGAAGATAATGGCGATGGCCGGAAGGATATTTAAGACCTTGGTCCGTTTGATGCCTGCAATTTTTAATCCCACTGCCAGGGTGATGATCCCGCCGCAGGCCTTAAAATTAGCCAGCATGGTTTCAGTGACCAGGGGGAGTATGTAGGAAGCTCCTCCAAACAGAAGGATGCCCACGGCAAATTGCGGAACTGCGATAAAGCCTACCAGATAGCCTGCGGTAGTTCCGAAGATGATGGCTGTAAAGAAATCCATGACAGCCTTGGCATAGAGGATGGAATGGTCGCCGGTCATGGCTGAGTTCATGGCGCCGAATACCCCGGTGCCGCTGAAACAGAACAGGATAATCATGCTGATTAATACATCCATCTGTTCGTCATCCAGGTTCACGGGAAGTTTTTGCTCCAGCTTGTGAAGCCCCTTTAACAGATTATCCTCCAGGTTCAGAAGTTCTCCTATGACCGTTCCCACGATAAGGGCCAGTACCACAGCTGAAAGACTTTTTAACATGATAATAAGGCCGATTCCCATGGTGATGGCCGACAGACCAAAGATATTGGGCAGGGCCTCTTTTAATTTCTGTGGAAAATAATTTTTTAAAACTGCCCCCAGGATACCTCCCAGAAATACGGCAGCGCAGTTGGTTATGATTCCATATGGCATGTGGCGTTTGTCTCCTTATTTGATTTTAATGTAATGTTTATTTTGTTGGTTCCCCGGTATCAGCGTGATTTTTCATTCTTTCATATAATTCCTGGAACATTTCCATAAATTCACCGACCTTTTCAGGAGGGATATCCTGAAAGGTATATTCCTCCAGTCTGGCAAAAGCCTCCGTTACCTCTCTGCCCATTTCCCTTCCGCGGTCAGTCAGAAAGACATAAAAAGATCGCCGGTTGCCGTCCGCTCTTCTGCGCTCAATAAGGGATTTTGTCTCCATGCCGTTGAGTACGGAGGTGAGGGTCGCGGCTTCTATATGGCAGGCATTTGCTATTTCCTTTTGGTTTGCCCCATCGTGTTCCATGAGATAATCCAGGACCTTGGGCTGTCCGGGAGTCAGCCCGGTATGGTTCAGCTCCGCCATGAGCTGCTTCAGATATATGGCATGGCCTGCCATTAGAAGATAGTGAAATGTCATGAATATACGGACCACCTTTCAAGATAATTAGAATGCTAATAATTATAATTCAAACTATATACTGTGTCAATTGGATTTTGCCTATGCTGCCGGTATTTAGTACTTTCCCCATACTTTACATTGTACGTTACCGTACTTTACAACTGTACTTTACAATCTTCTTAAATCTTCTTAAATTTTATCATATATCAATATTAATTTATCGAATATCAATAAAAAGATATTGAAAAATAATATAAATGGTGTTATATTCCAAGTAAGGAATCAAGTAAGAAATTCCAGGTGAGGCTTTTGCCAGGGTAACCCGTAAGCCCCGCAAGCCCTTTTGCAGGGCACATAAGCAATACAGAAAGGTGGATTTAGTATGAATATGCGTTTGGTAAGATTTACAAAAGGGCTTCTGGACATCATGTTTTATGTGGGGATGGCTATAACAGCGGCGATTCCGGTTATTTTCCATTATGTAGGTATGTATATAGAGAAATTCAGGACCTACTATGTGGTTCAGTGTGCGCTTTACATGGCGTCCGGGGTGCTGGCTCTTTTGCTGGTGCTGGAGCTGCGGCGGATGTTTGCAACTGTGCTGGCAGATGACGCATTTGTGATGGAAAATGCAGCATCCTTAAAAAGAATGGGGAAATGCAGCTTTCTCATAGCCGTTCTGTCTGTTCTCCGCCTTTTTGTGGCGTTTACTCCGGCCACAGCAGTGATTATTATTGTGTTTTCAATCGCAGGCCTTTTCTGTTTTGTGCTTTGTCTGGTATTTGAACAGGCGATCCGCTACAAGCAGGAAAATGACCTGACCATATAGACAGGGAGGAATGACATGGGAATTGTAATCAATCTGGATGTGATGATGGCCAGGAGAAAAAAGGGCCTGAAGGAATTGTCTGCGGAAGTGGATATTACCATGGCAAATCTGTCCATCCTGAAAAATAATAAAGCAAAGGCAATCCGGTTTTCCACCCTGGAGGCGATCTGTAAAGCTTTGGACTGCCAGCCGGGAGATATATTAAGTTATGAACAAGAGGAAGGAGAGGATGAGAATGGACGATAAGATGTATTTGACCGCAACAGCCCAGGGGGAAGTAAAGGGCACTGGGGGCCGGGCAGAGGAGAAATTAGGCGCACGTCTGCAGCGGATTGGAATGGAGTTTGGATTTTTCGGTGTTCTCAGCATTTTTTATGGTGTAAGCGCCAGCTTCTGCCTGTTTCGGAATCCTCTGGGGATTACAGTCCCTTTGTTTGTGGCGGTGACCTATGGGGCTGCATTTCTGATATTCAGAAAAATGGGGGTGCCCATCAAGAAGGATTCTTATTTGCTGGCAGCCGTATCCCTTTTGATTGGGCTTTCCGCCTGTTTTACGGGTAATATGGCAGTTGGTTATTATATGAACCGTCTGGCTCTGATTTTGCTGTTCTGTATTTTCATTCTTCACCAGTGCCATCAGGATAATAAGTGGAATATAGGAAAATATATGGCTTCCATTGTTCTGTATCTGGCTCAGGCGGTAGGGATGGTTCTCTACCCCTTCCGCCATTTAGGGGAATATATACTGTCCCTTAAGGATAAACGGAGCCGGAATGTGTTCCGGCTGCTGGCAGGCGCCTGTGCGGCTGTACCGGCTGTCATATTCCTGTGTGTGCTCTTGTCTGGGGCTGATATGGTATTCAGGAACATGCTGTCAGTTGTCATTTCAAAGTTCCTCAATCCGGTTACCCTGTTCATGGTGGTGATCCAGACCATATTCTGGTCACTGGCCATGTACTGTCTGGTCTGCAGCGCCTATGGAGGAAGCATCAGCGACGGAATGGTCAATGTACGCAGGCATTCGCCGGTGGCAGCGGTCAGCTTCATGGCCATGGTGGGTTTGGTTTATCTGGTATTCTGTGTCATCCAGATTGTGTATCTTTTTATGGGAAAGGGCAGCCTGCCGGAGGGGATGACCTATTCCCAGTACGCCAGACAGGGATTTTTCCAGCTTCTCTTTGTGGCTGTCCTGAACCTTGTGATGGTGCTCATGTGTCTTAAGTATTTTCGGGAACATGTGCTGTTAAATGGATTTCTGCTTCTGGTCAGCCTCTGTACCTATGTGATGCTGGCATCCGCCGCATACAGAATGGTGCTTTACGTACAGCAGTACCAGCTGACCTTTCTCAGAATCCTGGTACTATGGTTTTTGGCCATGCTGTTTGTGCTCATGGCAGGGGTGGTAATTCTTATTTTCAATCATGAGTTTCCTCTGTTCCGGTTCTGCCTGGCTGTGGTATCCTCCTTTTATCTGGTATTTGCCTGGATGAGGCCGGACTATATAACAGCCCGCTATAATGTGGCGCACAAGGACAGCATTGCCGGGGTGGAGCAGAGGGATTTTATGCGCCTTTCCACAGATGCCGCACCGGCCCTGGAGGGAATGGAGGATTCCGAAATAAAGGAGCGCCTTCTGTCCTGGTATGCCGGAAGATACGAGGTTTGGGATGATGGGAACCCCATGGGACTTAGGACCTTTAATTTTTCAGTGCTGAAAGCCAGAAATAAACTCTGAGAATTCCTCTATGAATCCCATGGTTTTTCATGTATACTATGAAAAGAAAAACGCGGATGATATGGAGCTGACAATATGAAAATAGCAGTGATGGGATACAGCGGTGCGGGGAAATCCACACTGGCTAAGAAACTGGGCAGGCTCTACGACTGCCCGGTTCTGTATTTGGACAGGATACAATTTGAGCCCGGATGGAAAGAGAGGAACCGGGAAGAAGCAAAGCGTATGGCAGAGGAATTTCTGAATGAGAATCAGGACACGGGCTGGATTATTGACGGAAACTACGCTAAATTCTGCCAGGAACGGCGTCTGGAGGAAGCAGATCTCATTGTATTCATGGACTATACCAGAAGAATCTGTCTGTGGCAGGCGGTGAAACGGTATCTGGAATACAGGGATAAAACCAGGGAGAGCATGGCAGAGGGCTGCCGGGAGAAGATTGACTGGGACTTTGTAAAATGGATTCTCCGTGACGGAAGGGATGAGAACCACAGCTATCGGTCCATTAAAGCCAGATATCCCCATAAGACGCTGGTGGTCCGCAACCGGAAACAGCTAAAGGACAGCATGACAAGGCTGATATTGAGAAGCCGTGAGAGGACATTGGGATGAGACAGGAAGAACTTCTGATTAACCGCCTGGCCGCATATGCCAGGTCGGATATGTATCCCTTCCATATGCCGGGGCATAAGCGCAGGACGGGGCCGGAGGAATCCTTTATGAACTCCTGCACGGACTCCTTTACAAATCCCTTTGCAGTGGATATAACGGAGATTGAGGGGTTTGATAATCTTCACCATCCAGAGGGCATTTTAAAGGATTCCATGAAATGGGCGGCAGATGTCTACGGGGCGGACCAGACCTATTATCTGATTAATGGAAGTACCGGCGGGATACTGGCAGCAGTATGCGGATCCGTTCCCAGAGGCGGGAGAATCCTGGTGAGCAGGAACTGCCATAAATCCGTGTACCACGGAATCTGTCTCAATCAGTTGAAAACCTCTTATGTTTATCCACAGGAGATAGAAGGATTGGGGATACAGGGAGGAATTACGGCTGAAGATGTGGACAGGATGCTTAACCGGTATATGGATACACAGGCCGTACTTATCGTATGTCCGACCTATGACGGAATTGTATCCGATATAGAGGCCATTGCCCGAATTGTACACAGGGCCGGGCTTCCGTTGATTGTGGATGAGGCTCACGGCGCCCATTTCCGGTATGACGCCATGTTTCCTGTGTCTGCCCTGGACCTGGGAGCAGATGTGGTGATTCAGAGCGTCCACAAGACCCTTCCCAGCCTGACCCAGACAGCCCTGCTCCATATTAAATGCAACCGGCCGGACGGTGGATGCTATGCAGACAGGGAGCGGATTGACCGGTATATCCATATGGTGCAGAGCAGCAGTCCTTCTTATGTTCTAATGGCCAGTATAGAAAACAGTATTTACCAGATGGAACAGACGGATACGGCGCCTTATGGGAAACAGCTTCACAGGCTGCGCCGGAGACTGGGTCAGATGAGGCATCTTCGTCTTGCGGATACAGGGCTTATAGGACAGGCCGGAATCAGGGACCTGGATATCTCCAAAATCGTGGTGTCTACCAGGGGAACCTGCCTGTATCCGGCAGTAGATGGATTGACCGGGTTTACAGGCGCGCATCTGGATGACATTCTGCGCAGAGAGTATCACCTGGAGATGGAGATGTGCGGGGCAGATTACGTGACAGCCATTACCACGGTTATGGACAGCGGGGAAGGCCTGGAGCGGCTGGGGGATGCATTGACCAGGATTGACACCCAACTGACGGATGCCGGTTATAAACCAGACGGGCGCAGCGGGAACCAGAAAAGTGTATACAGTATGCGGTGCGACACGGCCATGTCCATGGGAGAAGCCATGGAGGAGAAAATGGCGTCCGTCGGTCTGGAGGACAGCGCAGGGTGTATTTCCGGGGAGTTTGTCTATATTTATCCGCCGGGTATCCCCATTGTGGCTCCCGGGGAATGGATCAGCAGACCCATTCTGGAAGTGATCCTGGAATACAGGGATAAGGGGCTTCCGGTGCAGGGGCCTGCGGACCAATCCCTAAGGACCATCCGGGTTGTGCAGAAGGATTGATTTTATATTAAGACGGAATGAGAACTGACTGAGAATAGAAAGTGCAGAGAGAATCATGGGAAAGATATTTTATGTCATGGGCAAGAGTGCCTCGGGAAAAGATACCATATATAAGAAGCTCCACAGCAGAATGCCGGAACTTAAGACAGTTACCATGTATACCACCAGACCCATACGGGACGGGGAACACAATGGGGTGGAGTATTTTTTTGTGGACCCCTCCTATCTGGACCAGTGCAGGAAAGATGGTATTTTAATTGAATGCCGCACATATGACACGGTATACGGCCCATGGAGTTATTTTACAGCGGACGATGGGCAGATCGATCTGAAAACAGGCAATTATCTGATTATGGGCACTCTGGAATCCTACGGGAAGATGCGTGCTTATTATGGGGAGGAAGCCCTTGTCCCCATCTATATTCATGTAGAGGATGGATTGAGGCTGCGCCGGGCTCTGGAACGGGAGCAGCAGCAGACCGTGCCTAAATATAAGGAAATGTGCAGGCGTTTTCTGGCAGATGAGGAGGATTTCAGCCCCAGCCATCTGGAACAGAGCAACATAACAAGGCAGTATGAAAATGTTGTGCTGGAGGATTGTCTCAGAGAAATTGTGCAGGAGATTGAGAGGATTTGCCATACGCAATAAAATGCAGGACAGCCGGAGTTTCAGCACACCTGAAACCGGCCACTATAAAATACGTGCTGTGAATGCCAACTGGATTGGGCTTTCGCAGCACGTTTTTGTATAGAAAAAATTATTATGTAAAAAATCAGTGCGTTATCTGGCCTCAGATACTGTGCACCGGCTTCTGGGGCCTTCCGGTCTGGGGATTCTCCAGATTATATTCATTAATCTTATTAAACAGCTGTCTGGCGCTGATGCCCAGCTTATAGGCGGTGGCTGATATGTTCCATCCCATCTGGTTAAGTACCCACTGAAGGTACTCCCTCTCGCTGCGGCGCTTGAATTCGCGCCAGGGGACGATTCCTGCCTGGGTAAAGGCGGTGGAGGGACTGTCGTCATCTGTTGTCTTCAGATTATAGAGAATCGGTATTCCTTCCGTGGTGATGACATGGTTCTTGGAGAGGACCACCATCCGGTCCACATGGTTCCTCAGCTCCCTGATGTTGCCCGGATAATCATAATTAATAAGAAAATCCCAGGCCTTCTCGTCGATGCTGTCGATTCTGATTTGGTTTACCCGCTGGGATTCCTCCAGGAAGAAGTGAATCATGTCCACCAGGTCCTCCTTCCTCTCTTTGAGGGCGGGGATGCGGATGACAATGGTACTGATACGGTAAAAGAAATCTTCGCGGAACGTACTGTTGCGGACCTTGGCCACCAGATCGCGGTTGGTGGCGGTTATCAGCCGGAAATCCAGCTGCTTGCTGTTGTTGCCGCCGATTCGCTCGATTCTCTTTGTCTCAATGGCCCGCAGAAGCTTTACCTGGGTGGTCAGGTTGATGTCGCCCACTTCATCTAAGAACAGGGTACTCTTATCAGCCAGCTCGAATTTTCCAGCCCTTCCCTTGATGGCGCCTGTAAACGCGCCCTGTTCATGGCCGAACAGTTCTGCTTCCAGAAGGGATTCCGTATAGGCATTACAGTTGACCGCTATGAGCGGCATGTCGGAACGGCGGCTGCAGGCATGGATATACTGTGCGGCCACATCCTTGCCGGAACCGGATTCACCGATAAGGAGGACGTTTACATTGGAAGCTGCCACACGTTCACAGTCTTCCAATGCCCTCCGGTAGGCAGGGGATTTTGTGTTGAAAAAAAACTTTTTTTTCATATCGTTTTCGTCCATAAGCGTGTCTCCTGTACTTGATTTTTAAAAAATTATTAATTATGCATAAAATTGAGAAAAAATTAACATGAAAATTGTAAAAGAAGGGAAATGTGGAAGCAAAAAATAAAAAGAATCCCTCCCTACCCCCTATTATAACTGAAATTTATTTCACTATCAAGAAAAATAGTTCATGAAAAAAAGGAAATTTAAAAAGGCCAGAAGTTAAAAGAATGACAAAATAGACAATATAGAAAACCTATAAAGGACGGAAACCCGATAGAAAAAATGTATTTCCATTGGTTAAAAGGTAAAAAAATAAAAAAAATCCCGCTTTAGAAAAAGTTGGCACGATAATTGCTCTAATATTATGTGGAATGGAATCCTATGCCTAATAAATAAGAAAGATCTAAAGGGTGAAACATCATGTACATCGTAGTGACAAACAACGTGAAGTGCAGGGACAGATATCAGGACAAATTAAAAGTGGACTTCCTGGAAAACGGTTCCTACATTGATGTGTTAATCAAGGTGAGAAACTATATACATAAAGGTTATCGCCTGGAAACCCATCCTATGGCAGGGAGCCTGAAGCCTAACCAGATTCCTTACAAAACAATCATAATTTCCGACTCTGAGGTTGAAAAAGAAGAATTTTACCAGTTTGAGATGGTGATGGAGAACAGTATTCAGTCCTGTGAGAAATTCATGAAGGACAGGCGGACTCCTGATTGGCCGGAAAATATACTGGAAGACTTCAGGGACGTGGATTTATCCTTGATTGAAGGAGCTGTAAAAAAAATAATATACAAGGAGGAGTGATTAGATGAAACTTGAGTTGGGGTGCGTTCAGATTAACGACATTCAGTTTGCATCGGAATCAAAAGTGGAAAACGGAACTATTTATGTTAATGCAGAAGAGTTGAAGGCACTTTTGTTGGAAGATGAGAACCTGAAGTCTGTTGAGCTGGAGATTGCAAAACCAGGAGAGAGTGTCCGCATCATGCCAGTAAAGGACGTGATCGAGCCACGTGTAAAAGTCAACGGAGGTGGAAACTTATTCCCAGGCGTTATTTCCAAAGTGGAGACAGTGGGAAGCGGAAGGACCAACGTATTAAAGGGTTCCGCAGTTGTTACCACAGGTAAGATTGTTGGCTTCCAGGAAGGTATCATCGACATGTGCGGCGAGGGAGCTAAGTACACACCATTCTCCCAGTTAAACAACCTGGTTGTTGTATGCGAGCCGATTGACGGGCTTGCAAAGCATGCTCATGAGAAGGCTGTCAGATTCGCAGGCCTGAAGGCTGCTGATTACATCGGCAAGCTGGCTAAGGACGTAGAGCCTGATGAAGTTAAGGTATATGAGACCTGTTCCGTTAAAGAGGGAATTGAAAAATATCCTGAGCTTCCAAGAGTAGCTTACGTACTTATGCTTCAGAGCCAGGGCCTGATGCATGATACATATGTTTACGGCGTAGATATGAAGCAGTCCTTACCAACTATCTTAAGCCCAACCGAATTAATGGACGGCGCTATCTTAAGCGGTAACTGCGTATCTGCATGCGATAAGAACACAACCTATCATCACCTTAACAATCCTGTTATCGCAGACTTATTTGAACAGCACGGAAAGACCCTGAACTTTGTAGGTGTAATCATCACCAACGAGAACGTATACCTTGCTGACAAGATGCGTTCTTCTGACTGGACATCCAAACTTTGCGAGTTCTTAGGTGTTGACGGCGCTATCGTTTCCCAGGAGGGCTTCGGTAACCCTGATACTGACCTTATCATGAACTGCAAGAAAATTGAAGCAAAAGGCGTTAAGACTGTTATCATCACAGATGAGTACGCAGGCCGCGACGGTGCTTCCCAGTCCTTAGCAGATGCAGATGCAAGCGCTAATGCTGTTGTTACAGGCGGAAACGCAAACATGGTCATCAACTTACCGGCAATGGATAAAGTAATCGGCTATCCTGAGGTTGCTGATATCATTGCAGGCGGATTCGACGGAAGCTTACAGAAAGACGGTTCCATTGTTGCTGAGCTTCAGGTAATCACAGGAGCAACAAATGAGATGGGCTTCAATAAATTAAGTGCCAGATAGGAGGATAAGATGTCAAAGTTAAGAATTGTTCATTATATTAACCAGTTCTTCGCTAACATCGGCGGCGAGGAAAAGGCTGATTACCAGCCAGAATTAAGAGAAGGCATTGTAGGCCCTGGTATGGCGTTCAACCAGGCATTTGGAGAAGAAGCAGAAATCGTAGCTACCGTTATCTGCGGTGACTCCTATTTCAACGAGAACGTTGAAGCTGCTAAAAAGACCATTCTGGATATGATCAGCAGCCAGAAGCCAGACGCAGTTATCTGCGGACCGGCATTCAATGCAGGACGTTACGGCGTTGCCTGCGGTACTGTTGCACTGGCAGTTAAGGAAGAGTTAAACCTTCCGGTTCTGACTGGTATGTACAAAGAGAACCCAGGCGCTGACATGTACAAGACCAAAGTATATGTGGTTGAGACCAAGAACAGCGCAGCAGGCATGAGAAGTGCAGTTGCCACCATGGCTCCTCTGGCACTTAAGCTTGCCAAGGGTGAGAAGCTTGGTTCTTCCAAGGAAGAGGGCTATATGCCAAACGGCATCCGTGTCAACTTCTTTGAGGACAAGAGAGGCTCTCAGAGAGCAGTAGAGATGCTGATTAAGAAGCTGGCCGGCAAGGAATTCACAACCGAGTTCCCAATGCCTGACTTCGACAGAGTAGATCCGAATCCAGCTGTTAAAGATATGGCTCATGCAAAAATCGCTCTGGTTACCTCCGGCGGTATCGTACCAAAGGGCAACCCGGACCACATCGAGTCCTCCAGTGCTTCCAAGTACGGCAAGTATGACATCGACGGTGTCATGGACCTGACAGAAGCTACCTATGAGACTGCTCATGGCGGATACGATCCGGTATATGCAAACGAAGACGCAGACAGAGTCCTTCCTGTTGACGTTTTAAGAGAATTTGAAAAAGAAGGAAAAATCGGCAGCCTGCACAGATATTTCTATACTACAGTTGGCAACGGTACATCCGTAGCTAACTCCAAGAGATTCGCTGCAGAGTTCGCACAGGAGCTGAGGAATGACGGGGTAGATGCTGTCATTCTGACCTCTACCTGAGGTACCTGTACACGTTGCGGTGCAACGATGGTAAAAGAAATTGAAAGAGCAGGAATCCCTGTAGTTCATATTGCAACTGTAGTTCCGATTTCACTGACAGTAGGAGCTAACCGTATTGTTCCTGCTATCGCTATTCCTCATCCTCTTGGCAATCCTGCATTGACCATGGAAGAAGAGAAGGAAATCAGGAGACATATACTGACTAAGGCTCTGACAGCACTGGAGACTCCGGTTACAGAGCAGACTGTATTTGAGTAAACCGTAATTAAGAAATCCGTAAAAAGAACATTGCCCGGTCCTTCCAATGGTGCCTAAAGTTACCATGGTATGATTCAACAACGTTCTGAAAATGGTGTAATTGCACAAAAAAGAGTTTGCAATCTGTCTGTTTAGTGATAAAATGTTATTTGAAGCGGCATTTTGTGAACCCTGAAATTCAATTGATGTGTAAGGAGATATTCTGATGGACAAGATTTATGATGTCATCATTCTGGGTGCAGGTCCTGGCGGACTTGCAGCTGGAATCTATGCAGGAAGAGCGCGTCTTGATACGCTGCTCATTGAAAAAGGTAAAGACGGCGGCCAGATTGCCATTACAGACGAGATTGAGAATTATCCCGGACAGATGGTAGACGGCGAGAGCGGTCCTTCCCTGATTGAAAGAATGACCAAGCAGGTAGAGAAGTTTGGAGCTGAGCGTGTCAGCGATACCATTGTCAGCGTTGATATCGAAGGTCCGGTAAAGACACTGGTTGGAAGCAACGGAACTTATAAGGCACGTACCCTGATCATTGCTACCGGCGCTTTCCCAAGGCCTATCGGCTGCAAGGGCGAGGGCGAGTTTATGGGCAAGGGTGTTTCCTACTGCGCAACCTGCGATGCTTCCTTCTTCGAGGATCTGGAAGTATTCGTAGTTGGCGGCGGCGACTCTGCTGTTGAGGAAGCCATGTACCTGACAAAGTTTGCAAGAAAAGTTACTGTTATCCATCGCCGTGATGAACTGCGTGCGGCAAAATCCATCCAGGAGCGCGCGTTCAAGAATCCTAAGCTGTTCTTTATGTGGGATACAGTTGTGGAAGAGCTTCACGGAGACGGCATCCTTTCCGGCATGACTGTTAAGAATGTTAAGACAGGCGAGCTTACAAGAATTGATGCAGACGAAGACGACGGCCTGTTCGGCGTATTCGGCTTCATCGGATACAACCCAAGAAGCGAACTGTTCGAAGGCAAGTTGGAGATGGACCGCGGATACATCAAGACCGACGAAGACATGCATACCAATGTGGAAGGCGTGTACGCAGTTGGCGATATCCGTGTAAAGAGCTTAAGACAGGTTGTTACTGCTGCTGCAGACGGAGCAATCGCTTCCATGCAGGTTGAGAGATGGCTTGCAGAGCAGAAATAAGTGATTCATAGTTGAGAAAGGGAGGTAATACCAATGGTAGATTTAACCAAGGACAATTTTGAAGAAGAAGTATTGAAAGCTGAAGGCACAGTACTGGTTGACTTCTACGGTGACGGATGTGTACCATGCCAGGCTCTTATGCCACATATCCATGCTATGGAGGGTGATTACGGCGATAAGATCAAATTCACCTCTTTAAACACCACCAAGGCACGCCGTCTGGCAATCGGACAGAAGATTCTTGGTCTTCCTGTTATCGCTATCTACAAGGGCGGTGAGAAAGTTGCTGAGTGTGTTAAGGACGACGCAACGGTTGAGAACATCAAGGCTATGATTGAGGCTAACTTATAATTTGTCCACAGACAGCCGCATTATTTTACTAGCAACCGTCAATACTGACGTTTGTCTATATTATGGCGCCGGGTTAATCCCCGGCAGCCAAATCAAATACCAAAAATAAAATAAGGAGGAAAACGGATATGGCAATTTTGAAAGACAAAAAAGTCATCATCATCGGAGACCGTGACGGTATTCCGGGACCAGCCATAGAAGAATGCGTAAAGACCGCAGGCGCTGAAGTTGTATATTCTTCAACTGAGTGCTTCGTCTGAACGGCCGCTGGTGCTATGGATCTGGAAAATCAGAAGAGAGTTAAAGATTTCGCTGAGCAGTACGGCGCTGAGAACATTGTAGTTGTTCTTGGAGCAGCAGAGGGTGAGGCAGCTGGTTTAGCTGCAGAAACCGTTACAGCAGGCGATCCTACTTTTGCAGGTCCTCTAGCAGGAGTCCAGTTGGGACTAAGTGTATTCCATGTTTGTGAGAACGAGATCAAAGATGAGGTTGACAGCAGCGTTTATGACGATCAGATCAGCATGATGGAGATGGTTATGGACGTTGATGACATCGCTAAGGAGATGTCTTCCATCAGAGAGCAGTATTGCAAATATTTATAATTAAAATGTAACAGTCCAGAACAGTTACATTAGATGTAATTCCCCGGGAGGCTCTTCATGGGGTCTCCGGGGGTTTTGTGCAATCAATGGGTTTTTATTGCACAACTATGCTAGTACTGCATTGCGCAAGTTCCAGTATGATACATAGCTGTACTTTGCGGCGGAGCGAAGGCGGCCGCGGACTGAGACTTGCGCAACGCAGTACTAGATGTCATAAATTATGGTGAGGTGAAGGAATGAACGGTTATGCAGTTTTAAAGGGTGCCAGCTATACATTGGCGGTTACACCTGATATGGTTATTCACAATGGTACAACACAGACAACAGAGATGATTGTTAATCCTGAGTCAGAATATTTGAAGGAACTTCCAAGCCATTTGAGAAGTTTTGAGGATGCCGTTAACTATATGCCGAACCAGGTATATATTGGCAATGAAAAGCCACAGAAAATGGCTGAGGTTGGATTCCCATGGTATGATAAATTAATGGATGGAGCCAGCAAGGACGGCAAGTACGGCGAGATCATGCCTGAGGATGAGTTCTACGGCCTGATTCAGATCTGCGACGTATTTGATTTGGTTAAACTGGAAAAGGGATTTGCAGCTGATGTTAAAGCTAAGCTGGACGCCCATCACATGTTCACAGACGAGCATGTAGCTATTCTTGATAAGAACAGCGAGACAACACAGGAAGAAATCGCTGCTCTGGTAAATGACGAGCATGCAGAGCCTCTGTACTTCAACAATGTACTGGTCGGCGCTGTTAAGAGAGCTCATGACGTGGATGTCAACTTATCCGCACACGTTATGTTGGAGAACCTGGTAACAAAGGCTTCTAACGTATTATCCTTACTTAACTTGGTAAAAAAAGCAGGAGTTAATCCCGCTGACATAGATTATGTTGTTGACTGCTGCGAGGAAGCATGCGGCGATATGAACCAGAGAGGCGGCGGCAACTTTGCAAAGGCTGCTGCTGAGGTTGCCGGATTTGTTAACGCAACCGGTTCTGACGTAAGAGGCTTCTGTGCAGGACCAGCTCATGCAATGCTTCATGCAGCTGCCCTGGTAAAGGCAGGAACATTTAAGAACGTTGTGGTTACAGCAGGCGGCTGTACCGCTAAATTAGGCATGAACGGCAAAGACCATGTAAAGAAGGGACTTCCGATTCTGGAGGACGCTATCGCAGGATTCTCCGTATTAGTAAGCGCTGATGACGGCGTAAGCCCACAGATCAGAACTGATATCGTGGGACGCCACACCGTTGGAACAGGATCCGCTCCTCAGAACGTTATCTCTTCCCTGGTAACCAATCCTCTGGATGAGGCTGGTTTAAAGATTGTGGATATCGACAAGTACTCTCCTGAGATGCAGAATCCGGATATCACCAAACCCGCAGGCGCAGGCGATGTTCCTGAGGCTAACTACAAGATGATTGCTGCTCTTGGTGTTAAGAGGGGCGAATTACAGCGTAATGAGATCGCAGATTTCGTTAAGGAGCATGGTATGACCGGCTGGGCTCCAACCCAGGGACATATTCCTTCAGGCGTTCCTTATCTTGGACTTCTGAGAGACGAAATCCTGGCTGGCGAGACAAAGCGCGCCATGATTATCGGTAAGGGAAGCTTATTCCTTGGAAGAATGACCAATCTGTTCGACGGCGTATCCTTCGTGGTTCAGGCCAACGATGGTTCTGCTTCAGAGGAGAGCGGCGGCGTAGATGAGAGCAAGGTAAAGGCTATGATTGGCCAGGCCATGAGAGCGTTTGCCGAGGGTCTGATGGGCGAAGAGGAATAATTTTCACCGAGAGAAAGGAAATATGTTATGTCTGATAAGAAAATAAAAGCTATGATTGCTAATACTTTTCTTGAGGTGGCCGATGCTCTTGAAACAGGACAATATGGCAAAAAGCCGGTTATCGGCTTCGCCTCAGAAGGCAGCGAACATGGCCAGGATAATATAGAAGAAGCCATGAAGATTGCCGAGATGAAGGGACTTAAGGCTGTCCTGATCGAGGGGGAAGACCTTCATAAGAAGATGGAAGAAATGCTGGATTCCGGCGAGATTGACGGCGCTGTTACCATGCACTATCCATTCCCCATCGGTGTGTCCACAGTGGGAAAGGTTGTCACCCCGGGCAAGGGAAAACCAATGTATATTGCCACCACCACAGGTACGTCTGATACAGACCGTATCAGCGGCATGGTTAAGAATGCAATCTATGGAATCATTGCAGCAAAGGCTGACGGTGTGGAAAATCCAACCGTGGGCATTGCCAACATAGACGGCGCCCGCCAGACAGAGAAGGCGCTTCTCAAACTGGCTGAGAACGGCTATGATATTAACTTCGCGGAGTCCGTAAGGGCTGACGGCGGTATTGTCATGAGAGGAAATGACCTGCTGGGAGGAACTCCCGATATCATGGTTATGGATTCCCTGACAGGCAACCTGATGATGAAGGTATTCTCTTCCTATACCACAGGCGGTAATTACGAGTCCTTAGGATTTGGTTACGGTCCCGGCGTGGGCGAGGGATATGACCGTCTTATCATGATTGTGTCACGTGCTTCCGGCGCGCCTGTAATTGCAGGAGCCATGGAGTATGCCACAAACCTGATTCGCCATGACTGGAAGAAGATTGCTGATGAAGAATTTGAGAAGGCAAATAAGGCCGGACTTAAGGATATCATCAACGAGTTAAAGTCCGCAGGCAAGAAGGACGCAGGCGCAGCAGCCGAGGAAGTGAAGATGCCTCCTAAGGAAGTAGTTACTTCACAGATTCCGGGTATCGAGGTAATGGACCTGGAGGACGCTGTTAAAGCGCTGTGGAAAGCTGGTATCTATGCTGAGAGCGGCATGGGATGCACAGGCCCCATCGTACTGATGTCTGATGCCAACAAGGATAAGGCACATGAGATTCTGAAGGCAGCCGGATACGTTAGCTAAGATAAAGCCATTCATTCATAAGTTATACATTTTCCGTGCCCGCGAAACATCGCTTTCGCGGGGCGGAAAATCAGAATAGATTTAAGTTTTCGCGATAACTTTTTTGAAAGTTACGGATTGACATACAACTGAATACATGATAGTATATTAAAGTTAAATGCTATCCAAAAGATATGGAGGTAGATAGGTTGCTGGTGTGCCTCGCGGTCTTCAAAACCGTTGTGGGGGGTTAAGAGCCCTCTGGGTGGGTTCGATTCCCACCTCCTCCGTTTAAACCATATCTGTAGTGGAGGTAATATATGATGGAAGATAGAAGAGAGTTACTCCGAAAGATTCCGAAAATTGACGAGGTGCTGCAGGATGAGCGGCTCTTTTTTTTTACGGAAAGTACGCCCAGAGCAGTGATTGTGGACTCGGTCAGGGAAGTCATTGATGAGCTGAGAAAGGACATCCTGGAAGGCAGGCGGAGTCAGGTGGGGACCAAGGAAACGCTGATGACGGAAATTGTAGCCCGCATTACAGGCAAGAAGAAAAAGAGCCTGCGGCGGGTTATCAATGCAACCGGGGTGGTGCTGCACACCAACCTGGGAAGGGCAAATCTGTCGGACAAGGCCTGCGAGAGCATCATGGACGTGGCCAGAAATTATACCAATCTGGAATACGATGTGAAGCGCGGCTCCAGAGGGTCACGCCATGACCATGTGGAAAAAATCCTGACCAAGATTACGGGAGCGGAAGCCGCCATGGTGGTCAATAATAACGCGGCGGCCACCATGCTCTGTCTCTCCGCCCTGGCAAAGGACAAGGAAGTCATTGTCTCCAGGGGGGAGCTGGTGGAAATCGGAGGTTCCTTCCGGGTGCCGGAAATCATGGAACAGAGCGGCGCCAGGCTGATGGATGTGGGAACCACAAACAAGACAAAGCCCTCGGATTATCTGAATGCCTACCATGAAGGTGAGACCGGCGCACTGATGAAGGTCCATACCAGCAACTACAGGATACTGGGCTTCACCCAGGAGGTGGAACTTCCTGAGATGGTGGAGCTGGGTAAGAAATTAAATCTTCCGGTTATCTACGATATGGGAAGCGGTCTCATGGCTGACCTGACAGACTGCGGGGTGGATGAGCCCACGGTTCTGGACGCCTTAAAGACCGGCATAGACGTGATTCTGTTCAGCGGGGACAAGCTGTTGGGCGGGCCCCAGGGCGGTATCATCGCAGGAAAGAAAGAGTACATTGATAAAATGAAGGCCCATCCCCTGGCAAGGGCGTTCCGGGTGGACAAGATGACGCTGGCGGCCATGGAGGCCACCTTCTTTGAGTATTCGGATATCCGCCAGGCCCGAAAGACCATCCCGGTGCTGAACATGATAACCACACCGGCCGCAGAGCTTAAGGACAAGGCGGAGAGGCTGGCCGGGGAGATCCGCAGAACAACCCATAACTTCACCGTGGAGGTGGAGGCGTGCAAGGACCAGGTAGGCGGCGGTTCCGCCCCCACGGTGCTGTTGGACGGATATGCGGTGGCGGTTCAGGGCAGGACATTGGCGCCGGAGAAGATTGAGCGCCTTCTCCGCAAAGAGGAAATTCCAATTATTATAAGGATTACCCACAACCAGGTTTATCTGGATGTGAGGACCATCAGGGAAGATGAGTTTGAATATATTGTAGCAGCGTTTACCGCAATGGACAGCAGACAGGTTGAGGGGTGATGATATGCAAAATGTAATAGTGGGAACAGCCGGTCATGTGGACCACGGCAAGACATGTCTCATAAAGGCCCTTACAGGGACGGATACGGACAGGCTGAAGGAAGAGCAGAAAAGGGGAATAACCATTGAGCTGGGATTTGCCAACCTGCCCAATGACGCCGGAATCCATATTGGAATCATAGATGTACCGGGCCATGAGAAGTTTGTGAAGAACATGCTGGCAGGTATTGGCGGCATCGACCTGGTGCTTCTGGTGGTTGCCCTGGATGAGGGCGTTATGCCTCAGACGGTTGAGCATTTTGAGATTCTTAAGATGCTTCATATCAAGCAGGGTATTGTGGTGTTTACCAAGGCCGACCTGGTGGATGAGGACTGGGCTGAGCTTGTTAATGATGATGTGGACAATCTGGTTAAAGGTACCTTCATGGAAAAGGCCGACCGCATCCAGGTATCTGCCTATACCGGAAAAAATATTGATGTGCTGAAACAGATGATAGTGGATAAGGTAAGGGCGGCAGGCGCCAGACGCCAGGAGAAGGAGCTGTTCCGTCTGCCTATAGACCGTGTATTTACAATGGAAGGATTCGGAACGGTTGTCACAGGAACCCTTTTGGAGGGCTGCTGCCAGGTGGGCCAGGAGGTGGAGCTCTATCCCACTGAGAAAACCGTCAAAATAAGGGAGATACAGACCCACGGCCACAAGGTGGACATGGCCTATGCCGGCCAGAGAACAGCCCTCAACCTGGTTAATATCAAGAAGGACGAGATTAACAGGGGAGATGTTCTGGCTGCCCAGGACTCCCTTTTAAAAAGCCAGTTCATAGACGCCAAGGTGCAGTTATTTTCCTCCACGGACAGGGAACTGAGAAACGGGGACAGGGTTCATATCAATTATGGTTCAGCCCAGGCCATATGCAAGGCAGTTCTCCTTGATAAGGATGTGCTGTCTGCCGGTGAGGAGGCTTACGTGCAGTTCCGGTTTGACGAGCCTGTGGCCGTGAGGAGGAATGACCGGTTTATTATCCGTTTTTATTCTCCCACCATTACCTTTGGCGGAGGCATCGTGCTGGAGGCTGAGGCGTTAAAGCATAAGAGGAATCATGAGGAAGTCATTGACAGCCTTCATATAAAGGAGCTGGGCACTGATTTAGAGGTCCTGGAGCTGGAGCTTAAGGAGGAGAGCCGGTACTTCCCGGTACCTAAGATACTGGCTGCCAAGCTCAACTGGACCAATCAGGAGACAGAAGAACAGCTGGAGGTACTGGTCAAGGGGAAGAAGGCTGTCCGTCTCAGCGACGGAAGTTTTATCCACAAGGATTACTGGAATGAAATCACGCAGTACGGCACCGAACTCCTGAATCAGTTCCACAAGGAGAATCCTATTTCCGACGGCATGGAGAAGGAAGAATTTAAGAGCCGTATATTGGATACTTTCAAAATCCGGGAGTCCAAGAAAGCAGATGTCCTTCTGAATGAGATGATTAAGCGCAGCATTACGGTCACCATGGCAAGCGCCATAGCGGCAGCTGGATTTAATGCTGAATATTCCCATGAGCTTAAGGGGATGTTAAAAGACATAGAGGACACATATCTGAAGGCAGGATATGAGATACCGGCCACGGATGATGTGATCGGTAAGTTCAAAGACAAGAAGATGGCCAAACAGATTGTAAATGATCTTGTGAAAAAGGGTACGTTGATAAAGATAAATCCAGGCGCCTTGATCCACAAGGACAACTGGGACAAGGCCATGGGACTTCTTAAGGGATACTTTGAGTCCCATCCGAACATTTCCCTGGGAGATTACAGAGATCTGCTGGGAACGTCCAGGAAGTATGCTGTTTTATTCCTGGAGTACTGCGACCAGCAGAAGATAACAAAGAAACAGGACGATGTACGTATCCTTGTCCAGAAGTCAAGGTAGGCGGCTATGGAATTCAGACAATTAGAAGCATTTGTAAATGCGGTAAAGTACAAAAGTTTTTCAAAGGCAGCAGACGCCACCTTTCTGACCCAGCCCACGATCAGCGCCCACATCAATAATCTGGAGAATGAGATGGGGACAACCCTTGTGAACCGCACAGGAAGGGAGATAACCCTGACAAAGCAGGGGGAGCTGTTTTACCCCTATGCCATTGATATGCTCCATACCCGGTCCCAGGCTCTGGCTACGGTACAGGCCCAGTGCGAGGCAATGGACGGTGTTTTGGATTTATATGCATCCAGCATTCCGGGGCAGTACTATCTGCCCCGGCTCATAGGGGAGTTTCATGCAAAATGCCCCAAAATCCGTTTTTATGTGGATCAGTCGGACAGTAAGACTGTGATTGAAAATGTTATGAGCCAGAAGGGCGAGATTGGACTCACAGGCTATAAGATGCATAACAGTCTGGTGTATGAGCCTGTGTTTATGGATGAGCTGGTGCTCATTGTGCCTGATACGGAGAAGTATGCCCGGTGGAAGATGGGGAGCACGGTGAGCTTCCGTGATTTTGAACATGAGACCTTTATCCTCCGGGAGGAAGGCTCAGGTACAAAACAGGAGATGGAAAAGGCGGAAATCCACGGTGTCCCGGTGTTTAAAAATGTGGACGTGATTGCCCGCATGAACAGCACCGAGACCATCAAACAGGCTGTGGCCGGAGGCCTGGGAATTTCCATCCTGTCCAGGATGGCTGCCGGGGAAAAGGAAGAAACCCACCGGATCAAGTACCTGAAGATAGACGGCCTGGACAAGAAACGGACCTTTTACATGGTATACAGCAAGAATATACGCCTCTCCCCGATAGCGGAAGCCTTCCGGGATCTTGTGATTGATTACAGGGACAGAAACTGGCAGCAGGATATCGGGCGGTTTATGTAAGGATTTATGCAGGCTTATCCTGCATGGAATTTTGTATAGAAAATGTCTATAGTAAAAAAACATGCTATGTTTTTTTGAATTGGATTTGCCCCTTTCACTTTGGTAAGATGAAGGTAGTTTTACCAAAAGAAAAGGGGATATGATTATGAATCTGACAAGCTCTAAAAAGACGCTGCTCTTATCCGGAGTGGCACTGGGAATACTGGCATGTATTCTCGCTTACTTTGGCAATCCAAAGAACATGGCAATCTGCGTGGCCTGCTTTATCAGGGATTCCGCCGGTGCCATGAAGCTTCACACCGCGGCGGTGGTGCAGTATTTCAGGCCGGAAATAGTGGGTTTTGTCTGCGGTTCCTTCCTGATTGCCCTGGCTACCAGGGAATACCGTTCCACGGCAGGGTCGTCTCCCATGCTGCGCTTTATCCTGGGTGTTATCATGATGATTGGCTCCCTGGCATTTCTGGGATGTCCGCTGCGCATGGTAATCCGCATGGCAGCCGGTGATTTAAACGCATATGTGGGATTTCTCGGATTTGCAGCCGGTGTATTTACCGGAACGATCGCTTTAAAGCATGGATTTTCACTGGGACGGGCTCACGAAACCGGAAAGATAAACGGGGCAGTGCTTCCGGTTGTCCTGGTGGTGCTGTTTGTACTGAGCCTGACCACCACATTGTTTGCATTCAGTGAAAAGGGTCCGGGCAGCATGCATGCCCCTGCGCTTCTTGCCCTGGCTGTGGCCCTGCTGTTTGGCGCCATAGCGCAAAAATGCAGGACCTGTTTCGCGGGCAGTATCCGTGACGTCATTTTAATGAGGAATTTTGATTTGATTACTGTGATCGGCGGACTGTTTGCAGTCATGCTGGTGTTTAACCTGGCTACAGGCGGCTTCAAGCTTTCCTTTGCAGGACAGCCGGTTGCACATTCACAACATATCTGGAATATTCTGGGACTTTACGCCGTTGGTTTTGCGGCTGTCCTGGCAGGCGGATGCCCGCTTCGCCAGCTGGTTTTAGCCGGTCAGGGTTCCTCTGATTCCGCCGTGACATTCCTTGGACTTTTGGTGGGAGCTGCTTTCTGCCACAACTTCGGGCTGGCAGCATCGGCAGCAGCTGCAGCTACCGCGGATGCGCCCGCAGCTCCGGGCGGTCTGGCCATTGCCGGTAAAGCCGCGGTCATTGGATGCATTGTTATTCTGTTTATTATCGGATTTATGCCAAAGCCGCAGGAAGGGAAATAGGAGGTAAGAGATATGTATGAAGTAGATGCAAGAGGTTTATCCTGTCCTGAGCCTGTGATGATGACGGCAGAAGCCCTTAAGAAGCATAAGGGAGAGCCGGTGAAGGTGCTGGTCAGTGAACCTTATACCAGGATGAATGTTGAGAAATATGCAAAGAGCCAGGGGAAGACGGCCACAGTAACCGAAAAGGGGTCTGAATTTGAGATTGTGATTGAATAATACAGAAGTCCCGGATTCACAGCGTGTCTGAACCAGGGCTTCTGAAACCGGATGCTGCAGTGGAAGGCAATCAGGCTGTTTGACCGCCTGGTAACAGTCTGCTGCAGCATATTTTAGATACGAAAGGATTTATGGGATGAGAAAAAAAGAACCAAAATTAATCATTACATTTCATACCACGGCAGAAGCCATTGCCATGGAGAAGCTTTGTAAGGAAAACCAAAAGACAGGAAGGATGATACCGGTTCCCAGGGAAATATCTGCGGGCTGCGGCCTTGCCTGGTGCTGCGAACCTGACATGGAACAGGAGATGTCTGAGTTCATGAAGGAAAAGGGCATGGAACATGAAGAAATGGTCCGGCTCATGTACTGATTTTAGGTGTATGCCAACAGGTGCCCTGTCTTATGTATGAATGTTGGGCAGACACCGGATTGTGATTGAAATTTCCCGATTGATTAGGCGGGAAAGGGAGGCGCTATTATGATTTATTTTGACAATGCAGCTACTACCATAAGGAAACCGGACTGTGTCATTGATGCAGTGGCGGACGCCATGAGGAATTTCGGCAATTCAGGCAGAGGGGCCCATGAGGCTTCCCTGGATGCGTCCAGGATGATTTATGAAACCAGGGAGAGAATTTCGGAGTTGTTTAACCTGGGCAATCCGCTGCAGGTTGCATTTACCAGTAATTCCACTGAAAGCCTGAACACGGCTATCCAGGGCCTGTTTTCAAAAGGGGACCATGTGATTACCACAGTACTGGAGCACAATTCCGTGCTTCGGCCTCTTTATCTGATGGAAAACCGGGGCATCAGCCTGACGATTCTGCCCTGCGATGAAAAGGGAGTTCTGTGTTATGACCAGCTGGAGGAAAGCATACGGCCTGAGACAAAGGCAGTTGTGTGTACCCATGCCTCCAACCTGACCGGCAACCGGATGGATTTGGAGCGTGTTGGCGAACTCTGCCACAGACACGGAATCCGGCTGGTGGCAGACGCCTCCCAGACAGCGGGAGTCCTTCCCATTGACATGAAGAGGATGCATATAGACGTGCTGTGCTTTACCGGCCATAAGGGGCTTCTGGGCCCCCAGGGAACAGGCGGAATCTGCGTGGGAGACGGCATACGCATAAGACCCCTTAAGGCAGGGGGAAGCGGTGTTCATACCTATCTGAAGGAACATCCCGGGGACATGCCCACGGCCCTGGAGGCGGGGACGCTGAACGGCCATGGAATAGCAGGCCTCCATGCCGCCCTTGGCTTTATAAAGGAGACTGGGGTGGAAACCATTCACCGCAGAGAGGCAGAACTGATGCGCCGGTTTTATGACGGCGTGGTACAGATACCGGGTGTACGGGTGTACGGTGATTTCACCTCTGATGAAAGGGCTGCCATTGTGGCCCTGAATATCGGGGATTACGATTCCTCAGAGGTCAGCGATGAACTGGCTGTCACATATGGAATCTCCACCCGCCCTGGCGCCCACTGCGCGCCTCTCATGCATGAATCCTTTAAGACCGTGGAACAGGGCATGGTGCGGTTCAGCTTTTCTTATTTTAACACGGAGGAAGAGATCGATGCCGGGATTCAGGCAGTGAGGGAATTGGCGGCAGAGGAGTAGTCCGGACATATGATATAAAAATGGTGCAGAATCGGTGTTATAAGCCAGCTTAACATCGGATTCCGCACCATTTTTTGGATCTCGGTTTTGGTCCTTTAAAGGCCAGGCAAACTGAGGCAATTAAAAAATATATTTATTTTCCTTGACTTTTGAGGCAGTAGTACCTATAATGATAATAGGAACTATTATTATTTATAAGTGGTATATGACCGGCCTGATTAGATGCAGCAATTTACCGGATGTGTCCAATTAGGGGAGCATAGAACGCCCCTATAAATACAAAAGATAAGGAGGTTTTACATGAGAAGTATCACAACGTTGGATTTACAGTATGCACACAGGTTTTATGGTTTTAAGGGTGAAGCACAGTATCTGCACGGACACACAGGCATATTAACATTAGAGGTGGAGGACACGGTGAATGCAGGCGTCAATATGGTATTCCCCTGCAACGAGATCCAGAAAACAGCGTGGGAGGTTTTAAAGAACTTTGACCATGCCACGATTTTACGGGAGGATGATCCGCTGCTTCCCGCCCTTCTTGGGGTATATGAAGCGCAGGGTATAAAGGACGGTGCTCCCAACAATACCATGAAAGGTCCTGCTTTCAAAACAGAGCTTGCAACAGCGTATCCGGAATGCCGTCTGGTTGTAACAAAAGAAACCATGACAGTGGAGGGCATGATTAAAATTGTCTATGATCTGTTAAAAGACAAATTAAACATCGTTAAAATAACCTTCACAAGCGGTGTAAACGCTGCGTCTGAGGAATTTAAGCCACAGAGGACAATGGAGCGCTGCCCGTTATGCGGCATTGCTTTAGATGAAAATGGTGTCTGCCCGAAATGCGGTTACAGGAAATAGAGCTGGTACGGAAAACGGGAAGCAGGAATGATTTAAACTGATAGTCGGAATTAAGAGATTGCTGCGGCAGGTATACTGCCGCGGCAATTTTTTATATCCGCAGAAAATATGTTTAGTTGGATAATATGCATATATTAATATTTAAAATAGCATAAAATATATGCAATAGTTCAGAATAACAAAAGAAATGTAAGAATAACAAATGGAAAAACGCACAGTAAAGTCATATAATATGACTATCGGAGGTAAAAACTCCCAATGAATACGTGAACTGAAAATATGATATAAAAGGAGAGGTGTATTATGAAGAAACGGTTTTTAACAGCTTCACTGGCAACAATGATGGTTTTAAGCCTGGCAGCATGCGGCGGCGGGAAGGCGGCCGACACAACAACAGCTCCGGCAGCAACAGAGGCACCGGCAGATACCAAGGCGGAGGACAAAGCAGAGGAAACTAAGGCGGAGGAGACAAAGGCAGAAGCGGAAGCAGCAGGCGAGAAGGCCCCTGAGGATTATAAGGGAACCGTGGTGGTATATTCGCCCCATGACGCGGATCCTCTGAATGCAGGTGTTAACCTGTTTATGGAGAAGTATCCCAATGTTAAGGTAGAGGTAGTGGCGGCAGGTACCGGCGAGCTGTGCAACCGCATTGCAGCTGAGACAGCCAATCCCATCGCAGATGTACTGTGGGGCGGAGGCGCTGACTCCCTGGCAGCTTTCAAGGAATATTTTGAGCCCTATGTATGTGCAAACGACGAATTCATAGGCGCTGCTTACAAGGACCCGGACGGACTGTGGATTGGCGAGAGTCCGCTGCCAATGGTTATCTTCTATAACAAGGACCTGATTGAGAAGGACGGACTGACCATTCCTGAGACATGGGAAGACCTGACAAAGCCTGAGTGGAAGGGAAAGATTGCGTACTGTCTGCCATCCAAATCCGGTTCCGCTTACACACAGCTGTGCACCATGATTCTGGGCCATGGCGGCAAGGAAGACGGATGGGATTTCATCAAGAAATTATATGACAACCTGGATGGAAAGATTGTTGACTCTTCAGGCAAGTGCCATAAGATGGTGGCTGACGGTGAGTTCTATGTGGGACTGACCCTGGAGAAGGCTGCCGTGCAGTACAAGGATGACCCGTCGGTAGGATTTGTATATCCTAAGGACGGAACCAGCGCTGTGCCGGATGGAGTGGCCCTGGTTAAGGGATGCCCGAATGAGGAGAACGCCAAGCTGTTTATTGATTTCGTTACATCCAAAGAGTGCCAGACCGAGCAGAGCGGAAACTGGGGACGCCGTCCTGTAAGAAGCGACATGGAAGTTGGCGAAGGCATGGCTAAACTGGAAGATATTCCGCTGGTTGATTATGACTTTGACTGGGCAGCCAATGAGAAGGAAGCCATTATTGAGCATTTCAATGATATCATGGTAGATTAAATCTGTGGGAGTATTGCTTATAGATAAGCAGTAGAGATATAGAATCAGAGCAACACGGTGAAAAGGCTGTCCGGACCCGGAAGGGCGGGACAGTCTTTCACGTAAAGGATAGGATTGAATCAGGATTGGAAGATGGGCCGGGAGAAGGCAGCGTCAGCATATAAGGAGGAAACTGGTATGAGCCATGGAGTTATCATAAAGGACGCCGTTAAGAGGTACGGTGATTTTACAGCGTTAAAGGGAGTGAATCTGGAGATAAAACAGGGCGAATTTTTTACACTGTTAGGGCCCTCCGGATGCGGCAAGACCACGCTGCTTAGAATGATAGCGGGTTTTAACAGCGTGGACGGCGGAGAAATCTGCTTTGACGACAAGGTTATCAATAACCTGGAGGCCCACAAAAGGGATATCGGTATGGTGTTCCAGAACTATGCCATTTTCCCCCATCTGACTGTGGCAGAGAATGTGGCTTATGGTTTAAAGGCAAAAAAATATCCCAAGGACCAGATTCCCGGCAAGGTGGAGGAGGCTCTTGACCTGGTTCAGATTAAGAATCTGAAAGACAGAAAGCCCAACGAGCTGTCCGGCGGGCAGCAGCAGAGGGTGGCCCTTGCAAGGGCATTTGTCATAGAGCCGGGCGTGCTGTTAATGGATGAACCCCTGTCCAACCTGGATGCAAAGCTCAGGGTACAGATGAGGACAGTCATTAAAAAGCTGCAGCGCCGTCTGGGAATTACCACCATCTATGTGACCCATGACCAGGAGGAGGCACTGGCCATCTCTGATCGTATCGCGGTTATCAAAGAGGGCGAGGTGATGCAGGTGGGTTCCCCGGAGAATATATACAAAAAACCGCAGAATACATTTGTGGCAGGATTCATAGGGGTTTCCAATTTCGTGGAATGTGATGTGAACGGCGAAAATCCGGCAGCAGCAGTTCTTGATATTAAGGGAGAGTGCACGATTACATGCAGTCTCAAGGCACCCTTTAAGGGAAAGGGAATCATTTCAGCCAGGCCGGAGCAGCTGTTCTTTGATGAAAAAGAAGGTCTGCCGGGAAAAATCGTTATATCCACTTTCCTGGGTGATTTCATTGAATATGAGATTGAACTGGATAACGGACAGACCGTACAGCTTAACGAGTACACCAAGGATGTCCGCGAGCTGCGCCCGGACGGACAGAGGGTCAAGGTCAACTTTGATATCAACGCGGTAGGCGTTTACGACGCCGGGACCCAGGAGGTGATTTCATGGTAAAGTCGCGCAAAAAGCTGGACTTTTGGTTCTGGGTCAAGGTACTGGTAGTGGGATTTATGCTGATTTTCCTGTTTTATCCCTTCTGTACCCTGATAACACGTAGCTTTTTTTCAAAAAATGCGGCTGGTTTTACCCTGGAGAACTATGTCCGGTTCTTTACAAAAAAATACTATTACAATGCCCTGGGGCGAAGTCTGTTCGTGTCTGTGGTCACCACACTCACAACCTTAGTGGTGGGTGTGCCCATCGCCTATGTTATGTCCAGGTATAATGTGGTGGGAAAAAGGTTTATCCACATTTTTATTATCATGAGCCTGATGAGCCCGCCGTTTATCGGGGCTTACAGCTGGATTACCCTGTTTGGACGCTCCGGTTTTATCACCAGCCTGTTTGCCAATATCGGTATCCATCTGCCCAGTATTTACGGCAAATTGGGTATTATTATCGTATTTACCTTTAAGCTCTTCCCCTATGTGTACCTGTACACGTCAGGGGCCATGGGAAGCATTGATTCCAGCCTGGAGGAGGCTGCGGAGAATCTGGGAAGCAATAAGCTGCGCAGGCTGTGGACCATTACCCTGCCCGTGGTGCTTCCATCCATTGCAGCAGGAGCCATTATGGTATTTATGACCAGCCTGGCTGATTTCGGAACCCCCATGCTCATCGGCGAAGGCTATATGGTGCTTCCGGTTCTGGTATACAATGAATATATGAGTGAGATTGGCGGCAACGCCCATCTGGCCAGCGCATTGTCTGTTATTATCGTGATCTGCTCCACCACAGTGCTGCTGGTGCAGAAGTATTATGTATCCAGAAAAAATTACGTCATGACAGCCATGCGTCCCCCCAAGGAAGAAGTGCTTCACGGATTCAAGCGTTTCCTGGTCACATTCCCTGTGATGCTGGTCACCTTTGTGGGAATCCTGCCGCAGATTGTGGTGCTTATCACCAGTTTTATCAAATGTGATTTCACAGGCTTCCAGAAAGGGTTCAGCCTGGGCAGCTATATCACCATATTCAACCGTCTGTGGACCAACATCAGGAATACATTTGTATTTTCCACGGTTGCCATTGTGTTCATTATAGCGCTGGGTATGCTGATTTCCTATATTGTGGTCCGCCAGAAGGGCGTGGCCGGGCAGCTGATGGATTTAATTATTATGTTCCCCTTTGTTATTCCGGGAGCTGTTCTGGGTATCAGCTTAATCGTTGCGTTTAATAAGCCTCCGGTGGTTCTTACAGGTACGGCCCTGATTATCATTATCGCCTTTGTGGTCAGAAAATTGCCCTATACGGTGCGGTCGGGTAGCGCCTTCCTGCAGCAGATGGACCCAAGTGTGGAGGAGGCGTCCATCAGTCTGGGCGTGTCACCCATGAAAACCTTCGGCAAGGTAACAGCAAGGCTCATGGCGCCCGGTGTGCTATCCGGAGCCATCCTCAGCTGGATTACCTGTATCAATGAGCTGTCATCCAGCGTCATGCTCTATGGGGGCAAGACAAGTACCATCTCCGTAGCCATTTATACTGAGGTGGTCCGCAACAGCTATGGTACGGCGGCAGCACTGGCCTCCATTCTGACTGTGAGCACGGTTATCATGCTGCTGATATTCCTGAAGGTGAGCAAAGGAAAGGTGTCAATCGTGTAGTATGTGCAAAAGCCTGAAGCGTTTTGTGGAAACCTTCAGGCTTTTATGAGGAAAATGAGGAGAAAACATATGGTAAAGTTCGGGACAGGCGGCTGGAGAGCCATTATCGGGGAAGAATTTACAAAGGAGAACATACAAAAGCTGGCGCTGGCCATATGCCTTAAGATGAAGGCAGAGGGTGTGGATGGTCAGGGCGTTGTCATGGGGTATGACAGGCGGTTCCTTTCAAAAGAGGCCATCATATGGTCCTGCGAAATATTTGGAAACCAGGGAATCAGGGTGTGGTTTGTAAACCGCAGCTCGCCCACTCCGCTGGTAATGTTCTATGTGATGAAGCATGAGCTGAGCTACGGCATGATGGTGACAGCCAGCCATAATCCGGCCATCTATAACGGTATCAAGGTGTTTACATACGGAGGCAGGGACGCGGATGAGAAGCAGACAGCAGAGATTGAGTATTACCTGGAACAGGCAGAGGGACTTTATCTTCCAAATGAGGAGGAAAACGGACAGATGCCGCCTCCATCCTACCTGGAGCTTGTAAGGAAGGGCATGGTCAGGGAAATCAATCCCATGAATGAGTATCTGGATAACATCATATCCGTGATCAACATGGACGCCATAAAGGAGCGTGATTTGCGCATTGCCATTGATCCCATGTACGGTGTGAGCCTGACGGCTCTGAGCACCATTCTTTCCATTGCAAGGTGTACCATAGAAACCATTAATTCCAGGCACGACACCCTGTTCGGCGGAAAGATGCCGGCGCCCACGGAGCGGACTCTGCGGAATCTCCAGAATTATGTGCTGGACCGGTATTGCGATATCGGCATAGCCACAGACGGAGATGCGGACAGGCTGGGAGTCATTGATGACCAGGGGCATTATCTCCACGCAAACAACATACTGGTCATGCTCTATTACTATCTGCTGAAATACAAGGGGTGGCGGGGACCTGCTGTGCGCAACCTGGCAACCACCCATGTGCTGGACAAGGTGGCAGAGAGCTTTGGGCAGAAATGCTACGAGGTGCCGGTGGGGTTCAAGCATATATCCGCGAAAATGCAGGAAACGGATGCCATTATAGGAGGCGAATCCTCAGGCGGACTGACGGTAAAGGGCCATATACACGGAAAGGACGGCATCTATGCGGCGGCCCTTCTGGTGGAGATGATAGCTGTCAGCGGGAAGAGGCTGTCGGAGATAGCGGCGGATATCAGGAAGGAATATGGAGCCATCCATATGGCGGAGCGGGATTACAGGTTTACGCCAGAGGAAAAGGAACGAATCCATAACATCCTTATGGTGGAACGGAAGCTGCCGGAAATGCCCTTTGAGACAGACCATGTTTCTTATATGGACGGATGCAAGGTGTATTTTAAGAACGGCGGCTGGGTTATCGCCAGATTCTCAGGTACGGAACCGCTGCTTCGCATATTCTGCGAGATGGAACATGAACCGGACACAGTCAGGGTGTGCAATCTGTTTGAAGAATATCTGGGACTGTAGAAACAGACCGGATAGACAGGAGATATAAAAATGGTAATCAAACCTCATCATTTTATGGACATCATCAAGCTGTATGGAGGCGGAATCCAGGTTTTTGTACCGGATACGGATTACGGCCATGATTTTTACCGGGCAGCAAATGAGATGATAGGGAATCACCGGATACAGATAAAAGTCACATCCGGGGCTGATGATATATGCGGGCCATGCCGGTTTCTGGGCAGTGACAAAACATGTACGGATTGTATTTCACATATAAAGGGAATCCGTTCCAAGAACAGCTACAATAAGATGCTGGATGACCGTATCATGGATATTCTTGGCCTGGGTGAGGACGCTGTGTATACGGCTGAGGAATTGTGCCGGATAATGGGAGCCTGTCCGGGGCTGGTGGCGGATGTGTGGAAGGAGGAAGCCGAAGCCTGCCGGGAAACGGCAAGGAAACGGCAGCAGCTGTTTGAGGCAGGGGTGAGGAAATATTTGGATCAGGGTAACGAAGTTATATGAATAATGGTTTAAGCAGTAATGTGTGAGGAAGGTTGCGGTTTCGTTGGCATGTGCCGGTGGAATTGCAGCCTTTTTTTGTGGGTAAAAATGTAACTGTTTTGTATTGGGTGTGGAAAAAGGAACGCCGTCAGACTGTAAGTCAGCTGCTTCCATAAAAAAGAGAGGGAAGGGGGCGAAATTGGCGGATTATTTGCCTGGTTTTTGTATCAAAGTTGTAAAATTGTTTCTGGACTCTAGGTTTAAATGGTATAATGAGCCTAATTACTTTATTTTACAGGTCAATATATACAATCACCGATTATAAGTCTTCGGGCAGAAAAGGGGCTCAGGCTAAAGATGAGGAGGTACTGGTAATGGAGAAGGTGTCGGGGCAAAAAAGAAAAAGCAGATTAAGAGGCTGGGTATTCTGGCCTCCGTTTTTAGTGCTGCTGATGGTATTGATTTTGGGATTTGTGTCCCAGGATGCTTTTTTGAAGGTGGTCAATGGGGTAAAGGATTGGATTTGGGGGAATTTTAAATGGCTGTTCTCAGGTTATGGACTGGCAGCGGTGGGGGTATGCTTCTATGCCTGCTTTTCTAAATTTGGAAATACAGTGATTGGCGGAAAGGATGCCAAACCAATACTGGGCAAATTCAACTGGTTTGCAATCAGTTTGTGTACGACCATAGCCGCCGGCCTTATGTTCTGGGCAGCAGCAGAGCCGCTGTATCTTATGAGTGACCCGTCGCCGTTTTTTGATATAGAGCCCAACTCGCCTCAGGCTGCTGTTTTTGCCATGGCCCAGATGTATCTGCACTGGGGTATTACACCCTATGCAATTTATGCCCTGGCCGCAACCGTATTCGCGTTTACCTATTACAATATGAAGAAACCATTTTCATTGGGGGCCTGCATTTCGCCGTTGCTGGGGGAACGGGCAACAAAGGGAAGGCTGGCAGACATCATCGACGCTCTCTGTATTTTCATACTCTGCGCCGGTATGTCGGGTTCCCTGTCCACAGGGGCTTTTTCCGTGGCGGGAGGCATATCCAACATAACAGGAATACCTACCAACGGCATTATGCTGATAATCGTCATGGCGGCCATTATCCTGGTATATACCATATCGGCGTCTTCGGGCATTATGAAGGGAATTAAGTGGCTTTCCAGCTTTAATGTATATATATTTTCATTCCTGATTCTGTTCATTTTCCTGTTTGGACCCACAAAATTCATATTGAACTTTGGTGTTGAATCAGTGGGAGAGCTGATGGATTCCTTCTTTATGCGCAACCTGTTTACGGATTCCATGAATCTGGGAAACAGCTCCTGGTCCAGCCTTGGGAATATGAAGGTGGGATACTGGGCCAGTTATCTGGCCTGGGCTCCGGTTACAGCCCTGTTTTTAGGAAAGCTGGCAAGGGGATACAAAATCAGGGACTGTATTATCATAAATCTGTTTGTGCCCACTGTTTTTTCCATGATTTGGGTTTCCATATTCGGAGGTACGGCTATCCACATGCATATGCAGGAAAGTCTGATTCCGCTGCTGGAGACTTCAGGGGCAGAATCCATTGTATATAAACTTTTCGAGGTGCTTCCGCTGAGACAATTGTGTATTCCTATATTCGTGCTGGCGACCTTCATATCTTTTGTTACGGCTGCGGATTCCAATACCAACGCAATTGCTTCTGTGTGCACCTCGGGAATGTCCGAGGAGGAAATGGAGGCACCGGCCGGCCTTAAGATACTATGGGGTGTGATAATTGGTGTTATGGCAGCTGTCATGGCTGTTTTTACAGGAGTGGGGGGCGCCAAGACTCTTGCCAGCATAGGCGGTTTTCCATCCATGTTTCTGCAGATTGCATCCTGCGCCGCGTTGATTAAAATTATGCGCCATCCTGAAAAGTATGATAAATGCCGGCAGGATACAGAAAACGGAAAGGAAGATACAGGGGAGGGGAAACATGTACAGGATACTGATTGCGGAAGATAATAAGGCTATATCCAATTTGATTAAAACCCATTTGTCTTTTGCCGGATATGATACCAGCCAGGTTTATGACGGGGAATTTGCACTGGAAATTTTGGAGGCGGAACCCTTTGATTTGCTGATTCTGGACTTAATGCTGCCAAAGGTAAGCGGAGTGGATATTCTCGCCAGGGTAAAGGATTGCCAGATGCCCATTATCGTGGTGACGGCTCTGGACGATTTAAGCAGTAAGGTCCAGTGTCTTCAGGTGGGGGCAGACGATTATATTACAAAACCATTTGACAGCATGGACCTTTTAGCCAGGGTGGGAGCGGTGCTGCGCCGGTGCAGGCGCCGCCCCATGTCCCTCAATGTCAGGAATATCAGCGTGGACCCGGACCTGCACCGTGTGCTTAAGGACGGAAAGGAGATAGAGCTGACACCCAAGGAATTTGACCTGCTGTACTACTTGTGTTCCAACTGCGATAAGGTACTGACCAGAAAGGAAATCCTCTCCGATGTATGGGGATATAATTATGTGGGGGAGACCAGGACTGTGGATATCCATATCCAAAGGCTGAGAAAAAAGCTGGATTGGGAAGGCGCCATACAGACCATAACCAAGGTGGGGTATCTGCTTAAAGGGAGTGATGACAGATGAAGCTTTGGCAGAAAATATTTCTGGGCGCATTTATAGCCAGCGTGGCCATATTCTTTTTCTGCGGATTCTATATTGTGGTCACCGGGCTGCATTTTACGCTGGAAGGTGAGATGAAAAGGACGGAATATTACCAGTCTGTCTACGCCCGGAAAATAAAATCTTTTTTCCGGGAACCAGATGCGCAGAGCGGGCTGTCAGGGTTCATGGATGGTTTCAGGGAAGAACTGGCGGGTGAGGGAAGGTATCTTCAGGTATGGGAGGGGGAGGAGCTTCGATATGACAGTTTTGAGAAGTTTCCTCCGGCACCGCGCTATACTTTCGTGGAGGGACAGGCAGCATATACGCCTACGTATATGAAGGATATAGGGGATTCCAGGTATCTGTACGTGGAGTCCGAATTTCCCTGTGACAATGCCATGTATAAGGTTGTGATGATTAAGGATTTATCTGATATATATAAATCCTGCGACATGCAGCTGAATATTTTCTTTGCTCTGTGCCTGATACAGGCTTTTATCACAGCCATGATTATGTTTCTGATTACCAAGAGAATTACCTCGCCCATTGAACGGCTGAATGAAGCGGCGAAGCTTATGGCTCAGGAATCCATTCCCCTTAAGCTGGCCGTTGAAGGGGAGGATGAAATCAGTGAGCTGTCCCATAACTTTAATCTGATGTCTGAGGCCATCAACAGGAACATTGATGATTACAAACAGATTGTAGGCAATCTGACCCACGAAATAAAAACCCCTCTCACATCCATCATCGGTTACGCAGAGCTGCTTAAGAATCATGAGTGTGACAGGGAGCTTCAGGAGCAGGCATTGGATTATATCCTGGAAGAGGGAAAACGGCTGAATTCCATTACCCGGAAAATGATTAAGCTGTCGCGTATACAGCCGGGGCTGTTGAACATAGAACGGCAGGACGTAAAAAAGATGCTGGAGACATCGCTGATGGCTGTGAGGATGAAGGCTGGACAGAAACAGATTCATTTTACTTCGGATATTCCGGAGGGTATATTCTGCTATGGTGACAGAGAGTTTCTCATTACCATGATGGAAAATGTCCTGGACAATGCAATCAAGGCTTCCCATGAAGGCGGAGTCATTGAAGTCAGGGCAGCCGGCGAAGGGGGGGCACTGGCTTACATCCAGGTAACAGATCATGGAATCGGAATCCCGGCTGATATTCTGGACAAGATAGACCAGCCGTTTTTTAAGGGGGATAAGGCCCACAGCCAGGGAGGAGATGGTTTTGGCATGGGACTGGCCATTTGCAAGTCGGTGATGCAGCACCATCACGGCTCGCTGAAATATGAGAGTGTAGTGGGAGAGTATACCACGGTCACGATGAGGTTTCCCGCTGCTGATTACCTGCGACTGGAATCGCCGGAACAGACAGACCAGGTGAAAAAGGATTCTTTGTGGGTGTATGAGGCATCCAACATCATACGCTGACAGGAAATTGGGACGGATTGTATCAAAGCTGTAACCAAACTGTTGTCTTTTGAACAAGAAGACGGCAGTTTGATTTTTATACGGTATAATGAGAGACAAGTTGAGACGCGTATCAACAAAAACCAAGAGAAGACGGTACAAAAGGGGGTTTTATAGTGAACAGTAATAAAAAATTTGATATGAAAAAGTGGACATCCCTGTTGGTGCTCTGCTGCGGTACAGGTGTTATTTTCCAGCTTCCCTATATCCGGAATACATTTTATATTCCTCTGGTGGAGGCCCTTAATCTAAGCAATGAGGAATTTGGAGCACTGTCCACGTCCTATGCAACCATTTCCATGATATGTTATTTCTTCGGCGGGTGGATTGCGGATCGCGTATCCCCAAGGAAGCTGCTGACTATTTCCTTTATATCCACGGGCCTGGTGGGACTTCTGTTCTCCACCTTCCCCAGCTATGGCACCATGAGGCTGATATTTGCGGCCTTCGGTGTGACCACCGTACTTACATACTGGTCAGCGCTTATCAAGGCAGTGCGGTGTCTGGGGGACAGCAATGAACAGGGCCGCCTGTTCGGTATTCTGGAGGGCGGAAGAGGCGTTGTATCGGCAACGGCCGTGTTTGTGCTTCTGGGGCTTTTTAACAGCCTGGGAGGCGGAAAGTTCGGATTGAGCTGGGTGATTCGCTCCTATGCCCTGCTGGCCATCATAGTCGGTATTGCCTTATGGTTCCTGATTAAGGATAAGAAGGAGGATGTGGTAAGCGGTACAAGCCTGGTGCAGCAGATTAAGAGCGTGCTCCTGATGCCCAAGATGTGGATGATATGTCTCATTATTTTCACAGCCTATTCCATCTATGCAATCCTCAGCTTCCTGCCGCCTTATATGGTATCTGTATATGGCATGTCCAAGAATTTCAGTGTCCAGATTGGAGGCATCCGTTACATCATACAGTTTGCAGGGGGAATCACAGGCGGTTTCCTGGCTGACAAGATTGGTTCCAGGATAAAGACAGTTCTCTTGGGGTATACGGCCATTATTGCATTTCTGATTGTGTTCCTGCTTACACCGCAGCAGCCTTCACTGGCTATGCTCTGTGTCTTTGATTTCATCCTGTTAAATGTAACGGTGTACGCGGTGAGAGGCATTTACTTTGCAGTCATTGACGAGGCGCAGATTGACCGTTCTGTCACAGGCGCGGTTTCCGGTATGGCATCCTGCATCGGTTATCTTCCCGACGTATTTCTGTATACCATGATTGGACGCTGGATTGACCAGGGCGTACAGGGTTACCGCTCCATGTTCCTGTATGGCATCGGAACCTGTATCGTGGGCGCGGCAGTGGCGGTCATCCTGATTAAGAGTATCAGGAAAATTCCTGCAAAGGGTTAAGTGAATGAAGAGGGACAGTATTAAATTGGCAATGGAAATGAATTAAAAATTATATATATGTATGGAGGTATTTTATGAAAATCACAGGTATTGAAATCAAACAGTATGCAAAGCCATTGGACCCGCCATTCCTGGCATCATGGGATCCCAATCCACGGGTAAAATTCGCGTCTACCATTGTTTATGTATACACAGATGAGGGAATTACAGGAATCGGCTCCGGCGATCTGATGACAGGCTTTGCGGGCCATGAGAAATTCTTTATCGGCAAGGATCCGTTTGAGATGGAAAACCATAACAAGGTTATTGATAACATTGATTTCCATTATGGAAGATGCTGGCCTTTAGACATTGCTCTCTGGGATATCATTGGAAAGAAGTGCGGACAGCCCATATATAAGCTTCTGGGCGGGAAACAGGATAAGATAAAGGCATACTGCTCCTGCGGGGCCAGAATTCCGGCAGAGGAAAGAGCTGAGAAGGCCAGGGAATATGTGGAGATGGGATTTAAGGCAATGAAAATCCGTTTCCACCATGAGGATGTGAGAGAGGATATCAAGGTGGTAGAGGCTGTCCGTGGGGCCATTGGGGATAAGATGGAAATTATGGTGGACGGCAACCAGGCATGGAAAATGCCATGGGATGTGGAGCGTATCTGGGATTTGAAGAAGGCAGTGAAGGTGGCCAGGGAATTGGAGAAGCTGGGAGTATACTGGCTGGAGGAGCCGCTTCACCATGCGGATTACGACAATCTGGCCCGCTTAAGGGAGATGACGGATATCCGGATTGCAGGCGGTGAGATGAACCGCAGATGGCATGATTTCAGGGATTTGGCGGATAAGGGAAGCTATGACGTGTACCAGCCAGATACGGTGCTGTGCGGCGGTTTTACCCGCACCAAGAAGATTGCCGACTATGTGCAGTCCAAGGGAGCTGTTTTCTGTCCCCACACATGGTCCAATGGCGTGGGCCTTCTGGCTAACCTTCATATGGCCTGTGCTGTCAGCGACGCGGAATATCTGGAATACCCATTTGATCCGCCTGTATGGACGGTTGACCGCAGGGATTACATCCTTAAAGAAGAGGATAGGGTCCTGGTTGACAAGGACGGTTACATGCATGTTCCCCAGAAACCAGGACTTGGATTTGAGCCGGATGAGGAAGCACTGAAGGAATATGAGATTAAGGATTACTATGTAGGTGAATAAGTATAGAAACCATAAGGGCGCTCCCTGTTCAGGCAGGGGGCGCCCTCAGGCGTGTATGGGGCTCTGGTTAGAAAATTATTAAAACACCGCAAACCTCACATAGGTCCGGTCATCAAAACTCTGGTTCCCTTTTACAAGCCCTTTTGTTCCTCTGTTTTCCCGGAGGCACTGAGGGTCTTTCTGCAACAACTCATCCAGGGACTTCTCGCTTTCAGCCAGGGTGTCTTTTAATACGGGGTAACCGTCGCTGGCCAGCACGACCTGGGTTTGGGGCGGGACCGGATAGACGGACACATGGTGAGAATGAATGGCAAAACCGTCAAGCACATCATAGCCATAGGGCCGGTCCTGGTTGGCCAGCAGGAACTGGCGGCGCAGCAGAGGAAGGATGCAGGTCCGGCCCGGGTCATGCCGGGCAAAATCATCTTCGGATCCGCCTAAAATCAGTTCAGCCTGGTTATAGAGACAGCGGATTTCTGTCATGAGGCTGTCGATTTCCTTGCCGTGGGAGTGAAGGGTATCTCCGATAAGGCACTGACAGTCCCCAAAGGCCCACACTTCCTTTTTCTGACAGCTATACAGGATGGCCACTGCCTGAAGCCGCTCCTCCGGGTGGTCCCTCAGGAATTCACGCCGTCCGCTTCCGGCTTTTGCTAAGGCCTGGTTTAAATATTCCATCGCAGAAGCAGCGTCTATGCCGGGCTCCATGGTTTTTAGAGCCTGGGCCAGTATCTCCCTGGCATAGCGCCCGCTGGTCATGGGAGAAGGAAAAACGGATCCGCCCTCTGACCCATCCGGCCATGTAAGCTCTCCCTTGCTGGTGACACCGTCTATGACAGCGATAAAGTCATTGCTGATAAAAAGACCGTCCTCGCATTTCTTCTGGTCCGGGTATTTGGAACAGATAAATTGTTCAATGATTTGGACACCCATATTGTTTGCCTCCGTTTAACGGTAATTTCCGCGTTCTGTCTTAAGGGTAACACGGGGCAGGAATGATTTCAATGGCTTCGTCAATGGAAAAATGGGTTTTTCTTTGGTATAATGTAGCAAATGGGACTGATTGACATTGGGGCGCCAATGCCGGGAAGGAAACAAGCGTATGAAAAAGACTGTCATGGGTATGAAGGCAGCTGTGAAGGGTAAAAGAGGGAGTGTGAAGGGGATAAATAGGACTGCCTGGGGAAAACGGGATATAGCGTTCTGTGCCCTATGCTTTTTGTGTACGGCAGCTCTTTCCTCATGCCAGTCAGGTCCGCAGACAGCTCCCATGCCCGCTGTGCCGGACCTGGTTCTCTATACGGCCCAGGAGGAAGAGATATATGAGCCCATCATCAAGGAGTTTGAGGAGCGCACCAACCTGATGGTGAAGGTGGAACGGGGGTCCTCCGAGGAAATGACAGGCAGACTGGAAAATGAGGAGGAAAAGCCGGATTGGGATGTGGTGTTTGGAGTGGGGATAGAGACCCTGGAACAGACCAAGGAACATTGGCAGGTATATAAAAGCCCGGAGGCGGCATTTATAACAGATAGCTTCCAATGTGAGGATAACCGGTGGACCAGCTTCTCCGCCCTGCCTCTGGTCATCATGTACAATACAAATGTGGTCACCTACCGCGAACTGCCGGTGGGGTGGAACAGCCTTCTGGAGCCCAGGTGGAAGGGAAGGATTGCATTTGTGGACCCGCGCCGGTCGGATGTGTATTCGGCTGCCCTTGTGACGGCTGTCCATACATGGGAGAAAAAGGGGGATTATCTGGAACGGTTTATGGAAAATCTGGAATATGGCACCCTGGACAGTATGCAGGAGGTGAATGCCGGTATCCTGGATGGAAGGTATTCCCTTGGGGTCACCATGGAGGAGTCCGCCCAGGCCCTGCTGTCAGAGGGAGCTGACGTGGATTATATTTATCCCCAGGAGGGAACCACGGCCCTTCCGGACGGCACAGCCATTGTAAAGGGATGCGCGAATCCTGACGCTGCCAGGCAGTTCCTGGATTTTACGGTGAGCAGGGATACCCAGAGGATTCTGGTGTCGGATTTAAACCGCCGCTCCGTGAGAGGAGATGTGCCGCCGCTGCCGGGATTGTCGCCCATTGGCAGGCTGCCGCTGATTGAGATGGACCTGGAGGAGCTTTCCAGGGAAAAGAAGGATGTACTGGCCAGGTGGAACAGCATTCTGTCCCGGCAAAATGCGGGGGGGGGGGGCATGGAATGATATGGTACCGGAGACTCTCTTTTAAAACCAGGGTATTTCTGGGCTGCCTTCTGGTGGCTTTGGTGCCCCTTACATTTTCAAGTGTTGTGATGATGCGTCTGTTTACTGCCTCAATCAACCGCCAGATAACCGTGGACGGAAACCAGCAGCTGGAAGAAGTCAGGGAACGGTTTACCCAGCTGTTGGAAAATTGCCAGAAAGCTTGTGAAACGCTGACAGAGGACGGTTCTGCGGCATGGGTCATGATTGACAATAAGACCATAGAGTTCCAGAAGGATTTGTATTTGTCCATGTACCAGGCGGTTCAGGAGATATACAGCCATGCGCAGTTCAGTATCTATGATGCGGGCGGGAAACTGCGTTTTACCACGGATACGGCGCCCAAGAGCAGCCGTCTGCCTGTGAACTGGGGACTGCTCAACAAGGCGTCGGGGGAGCAGGGAATCACCTATTACAGGACAGATCCTTACCTGCCGTCCTCCGGCAGCGACGTGCTGATGCAGGGTGCATTTTCACTGGAGAGCATCCACGGGGCCAGGACCGGGTATGTGGTGCTGGACTTTACCAGGGAAAATTTTGACAACCTGCTGAACGGTTTTTATTCGTCCGGTGATACACTGCTGGTACTGGATTCCCACCAGAAGCCCCTCTACTGTTCCAGGCCGGAATACGGGGAACGTGAAATCAGTGATATAATCGGGCATACCATATCGGGCCAGGGCGGGACGGAAAAAGAGGGGGTATATACCAGATATCTGTGGACCAGGGAACCTTCCCAGGGCTTTTACATCCTGCTCCGCTGCTCCGCTCCCATCAGCGCCCCGGCCGTGCGCACCATGGGTACGGTGAGCCTTGCGCTGTCCGGCCTGGGACTGGTGCTCTGCCTTTTCATATCAGGCGCGTTGTCCCGGAGCATCGGCCAGCCGGTGAGCTTGTTGGACAAGGCCATGGCAAAGGTGAAAAAAGGGGATTTGTCCATCCGCATCCGCACCAACCGGCAGGATGAACTGGGCAGGCTGACAGAGAGCTTTAACCAGATGACCGGGGACCTGCAGAAGTACCTGGATGATACGGTGCAGAAGCAGAAGGATTTAAATAAGACCACGCTTAAGCTGTACCAGACCCAGCTGAACCCTCATTTTCTCTATAATACCCTGGATTCCATTAAGTGGAACGCCAGAATCAACCAGGTTCCGGAGATTGCAGTGCTGGCGGAAAACCTGGCTGTCATTCTGAGAAAAAGCATATCCAGCCGGCCCTTTATCACACTCAGAGAGGAGCTTGAGACCATCGAGAGCTATGTGGAGATACAGAAAATACGTTTTACAGGGCGGTTCCTGTATGAGACAGAGATACCGGACCAGCTGGAGGACTGCATGGTGCCCAAGATGATCCTGCAGCCCCTGGTTGAAAACGCCATCATCCATGGACTGGACGGCTGCGGACACGGCTACATCTGTATTTACGCGTTCCAGAAAGAGGGGATACTTAACATATCGGTGACAGACAACGGATGCGGCATGAGCCGGGAGATGGAGGACTGGATTAACAGCGAAGCTCCGGCAAAGAGGGACGGCCATCTGGGATTGTACAATGTTATCAACATATTGAAAATATATTACGGACAGGAGTACGGTGTGAAGGCGGCTGTCACGGAGGATGGAACCACCATCACCCTCAGGTTGCCGGTTCAGAAGGAGGTACCGGATGTATAAAGTCATTGTGGTGGAAGACGAGACAATGGTCAGGCGCGGGATTATCCTGACCATTGACTGGGCGGCACTGGACTGTGTGATTGCAGGGGAGGCTGCCAATGGGGAGGAGGGGGCAGAACTGGCGGTCCGCCTGTCCCCGGATATAATTGTGACGGATGTGAAGATGCCCAGAATGGACGGCGTGGAGATGATAACAAAACTGCGGGAACAGGGCTGCCGGGCCAAATTCATTATTTTGACGGCCTACAGCGATTTTAAATACGCCCAGAGCGCTCTCAGGCTGGGAGTCAGCGACTATCTGTTAAAGCCTTTGAGGGACGGCGATTTGGAACAGGCGGTGAGGCACATCAGAGAGCAGATGGAAGAACATCCGGCAAAGGAGGAGGAGACAGACGCGGCTCCGGTCCTGCGCTTTCATTCCGATAAAAAATCCAAGAATAAGTATGTGGAGGCAGCCACCCGGTATATCAGGGAGCATTACCGGGAGGATATCACCATCAGCACCGTGGCCTCTTTTCTGGAAATCAGTGAAGGCTACCTGAGCCGGGTCTTTAAGAAGGAAACCGACTACACCTTTACCAACTATCTGGCCTATTACCGGATGCAGATGGCCATGAACCTGCTAAAGGACTGCCGGGTAAAGGTATACGAGGTGGCGGACCAGGTGGGCTATTCAGACACAGCGTATTTCAGCGCGCAGTTTAAGAAGATACTGGGGGTGTCGCCGTCCGAGTATCAGGACAGGTGCAGATAGCGGCGGGGGTTCACAGAGGTTATAAATAGGAAAAACAGGGAAAAATGTAGTACTATACATTGAAAAATTCTTATGCTATACTTATTGAGGATGTCTGTCCCTGCCGGGATGGAGGTCCGGATATACCGGTTTAGGGCATTTCCGGGGTTTTGGAAACCAGGCCGGCAGCGCAAGGGGGAACCAATCACTATGTTGGGATTTAACGATATATTAGGACATGAACAGATAAAGGAACATTTCCGCAACGCAGTGCAGACAGGGAAGGTTTCCCATGCTTATATACTGAGCGGCGAGGCTGGAATGGGAAGGAAATCCCTGGCCAATGCATTTGCCCTCAGCCTGCTTTGCGAAAAGGGGATGGAGGAGCCCTGTATGCAGTGCCATGCCTGCAAACAGGTACTTTCCGGAAATCACCCGGATCTTATTTACGTGACACATGAAAAGCCCGCCAGCATCGGCGTGGACGATATAAGGGAGCAGATTAACGATACCATCCAGGTACGTCCCTACAGCAGTTATTATAAGATATATATAGTGGATGAGGCGGAGAAGATGACCGTACAGGCCCAGAACGCCCTTCTTAAGACCATTGAAGAGCCC
>OLRM01000270.1_pt1 | contig 54814 bp, 51 predicted proteins | sample 1643211 | NCBI WGS metagenome assembly OLRM01 (sample SAMEA3136690, study PRJEB25190) | human gut metagenome | biome: human gut; feature: human-associated habitat; material: faeces | place: Austria | collected 2013
GAAAAAATCTATAATATCAAGTGAACTTACTCCTCCTGAGAAAGAAGAACTAATATGTTTAAGAGCAAAAATTGAATATCAAAATGGGGCAGTAAACTATTTAGTTAGTCTCATTGATCTTAACAAATTTGATATCTCGAGAACTGATAAAAGTAACTAGCACTCAATCTCGATGAATCAGGAAATAATGGATAAGATATTGATTGATAATCTGGATGTTTAGCCTAAAAAGTTGTACTAAAACAGTGTTGAAATTTGTACTAAAAGTGTTATAATTATGTCACACTTGGGGTAAGTGTAATAAGAATTTAAATTCTGTTACTCATAGGAATCCTGGTAAATTTACTAGCCCTTGAAAAATAAGTATTTGTACACAGCTTAGGGAATATTGCTGTAAAAGTTATGTAGATAATTATACATAACTTTTTTTATTGCACAAATTTGAAAGGAGATATTTTTATGTGTGAAAATAATTCTAAACTATTTGAAGTGTTAGAGATGATTGAGGATGATATTGAAATTAATGATGAGGATATTGACAGTGAACAATTTTTCTCGTTAAAAGAGGTAGGTGTTACTAGTGAATAATGAAATGTCTAAAACAAGACAGATGCTGATAGAGGGCTACATAGAGTCACTTGAACAGGAACAGATTCCCTGGAGAAAAGGATGGGGTAATGGTGATTCTCAGCATAATCCCATAACAAACACTTTTTACCGTGGTATTAATCAACTATTATTAAATTATAAATATGATGAGAGAAGATATGAAGATCCAAGATGGCTTACTTTCAATCAGATCATGAATGAGGGCAGGACTTTAGAAAACGCTAAAGGACAGGGGGTACCATTAGAAAAATGGGGCATATACGATAGAGAAGGAAAGAAATATATAAATGTTTCGGATATGAAGAAAATCAGTGTAGAGGAACAGCTTGAAGGAAGAGAAGTTGATGCAAGATTTTGTTGGAGCTGTAAAACGTTTACGGTATTTAATGCATCACTTGTAAAAGGCATAGAAAAATATGAAATTATTAGAAATGAATTTGATATTGATGAGGTAGGGTTAGAAATGATTGAAAACTATTGTGATGCTACTGATCTTGCAATTATAGAATGTAGACAGAGCAAGGGAGAAGCTAAAATGAAGGTTAAGGAATTATGTTTAAATTATTTAGATACAGGAAATAAAAAGATTATCGCAGGAATTAGTGTATTCGCAGTAATCTTAGCTAGTATGCTTTAACAAAAGATAATTTACCCGACTTTGTTTTAAATGACAATAAAGCTATTAAACTAGAATATGGTGAGAAATATTCTATCAATGGCATGAAAATATTGAATACAAAAGGAATGGATGATGAAGATAAAAAAATACTAAAAAATGGATTAAGTATAAAATCAGATTTTAAATATGAGGACGGTAAAGATTATCCAACAATTGGAAAGTATAAGATAACAATAACTTTTAATGATGATACACTTGTTAAAAAAGTTAAAGTCACTGATACTACGGCTCCAGAGCTAAATACAGAATTTCGTGATATAAACATTGTAAAAGGAACAGATTTAGCAACATATGATTTTACAGGTCTTAATTTATTTAATACAACGTTATAATTTTTACTTAATAGATATTTGAGTAGATTGAAATGGTAGTGACCTGTGTCTTCCATTCCTATAAGTATTGGGGTCTGCACCCGCAAATCCACGACTTTGACAGCAGAGCTGAGCTGAAGTTATGGATATCACCAATCTTGCTTAAAATTGACGTTCCCGTATAAATCCCAATACCGGAAATCGAGAAGATAGGAGAATCTAGTTTAGCAGTTAATTCTTCTGTTTTTTTCTACAGTTTTAAGCTGATTGGTTGATAGTTCGATATTTTCAATAAGCGCTTTAATTTCAAGAGTTATAACTTCGTTGTTCACCAATGGATTTCTTTGCATTGGCACGAAGAGATGATGTGTCTATATCCCCATGGTTTCCACTGCTTTTAGGCTTTAGAAGATGAGTGAGAATGGCACCGGCTAAATTATAAGAACTTCCAAATTCTTTTAAAACAGCCGTATAAGCTTTGGAATATTTGGTTCTAAACCAAGTATTGGACTCAGGAATAACGATATCAATACATTTTTGAAGTTACTTTTTCTTTTGATTGATATCTTCAGTAATAGAAGCATGATGACGGGTTAATTCACGAGCTTGTTTCATATCGAGCTTACGCTGAGCGACTCTAGTATAATCTCTATCAAAGAATACTGAACAAATAAGAAAAGTCTCTTTTTTATCATTGTTAGTCTTTCTTATTTTGCTTTTGCGCTTGGCATCAGTTATTTATCAACTTGAAAAATTTGGTCACTCGCATATCAAAGCATCTTAGGTTCTTTTCTATAAATATCTTCTTTTTGAGCACATGTATAGATGCTCTATTTGTCATACAATTTTAAAGGTTCAAATATATCTGAAATGCAATTATGTGATTCATTCAATAATTAGCATTTTTAGACTTTACTTTTAATAGTTATTGAAACTGGAATAAACATTAAATCTGTTTGTATCCCAGCTACCCTTATCGCATTAGACTGTTCTCGAAAAGTGGGCTGTCACGATTCTTTGAAGAGATTGATTCTTATCAACAAATATATTCGGAAATTCAGCAATAGTATCAAAAACAAGAGAATTCTTAAGCAATCATTAGTTTGCGTATAACTGGAGAGAGTGCGGCTATTCAAATAAAAAATTATATTGAGTCACATTCGTATTTAGAAAATACGGATATAATTCTATTAGTGATTTCTGATCATGAATACTTGCTAAGAAAAGTAAATCAAATACAAAAAAACAAAGGATTAGTGTGAGGTAGGGACTTATAATCAAGAATTATATGGTATACCATACATTCCAATTTCAAAACTATTTGATATTTCATCAGATAAACTAGATATTTTGTTATCTTTAGAAACTGTAGAATCTGTCATGTCAGTAAATTATGATGCGATATATGCTTACTTGGAAGAACAGTTGGAAGGTTTTGACCTTCAGTTATTAAAGAAAATTTTGCCAAAGACTATTCTTAGAATAAAGAAGGCATTGCATGGCTTATCATCTGATCAGGAAGTTGGGTTATTTATGCATATTACATGTTAAATCTATCGATTACAAAAAGAGAATAAATCAATAAGAAATGAAACAAGCCTTTATATAATGATTTGAAAGAAAATTTACAACTGTTTGAAAAAGAATTTTTTATAAAATTTGATGATGACAAGTTAGCTAATATAATCCAAATTAAAAAATGTTAAATCACTACTTTTTTATTAAAATTAGTGTATGAAGTTACAGTAATTGGCTAAAAGAACTCTTTAATTATAAAAATGAAATAAAAGATTTGAATAATGATGTTGGATTATGCATCTTTCTAATCGTTTTTCATTTATACTAGTTTATTATTCTAAATTCTGAGCTAAACTAATAGTAGCAGATTATAATGATATTGGAGGTATAAGATATGAATGATCAAAAAAAAATTCAAGTATTACAAGATGTTATTCGAATTCCATCAGTAAACGGGAAAGAAGCAGAAGTAGCATCCTATCTTTCTAAACTATTTATAGATTACAGTATTGAAAGTGAAAGAGTGCCTTATTGTCCAGGACGAGATAACTTGGTTGTAACTATTTCTACAGGGCACGGCAAAGTCTTAGGGCTTTCTGGGCATATGGATGTTGTGTCTGCTGGAAATGAAAGCATGTGGAATTATCCACCTTTTGAGGCGCATATTGAAGGTAATCGTCTCTATGGACGCGGATCGACAGATATGAAGGCCGGATTAATGGCGATGGTCATTGCTATGATTGAATTAAAAGAAGAAGGATGTCCATTTAATGGGACAATCAAATTGTTGGCGACTGTTGGGGAAGAGGTTGGAGAACTAGGAGCTGAACAATTGACAAAAGAAGGTTATACAGATGATTTGGATGCACTTATTATTGGGGAACCTACTGGATATGTTTTAGGCTATGCTCATAAAGGATCTATTAACTATACGGTAGTGTCTAATGGTAAAGAAGCACATAGTTCAATGCCACAGGAGGGATATAATGCTATTAGACGTTTAAATGATTGCATTATGGTATTCAATCAAAAAATGGACAAGATATCAAACGATTATATCAATGAAGAATTGGGAAAAACAATACATAATGTCACAATTATTCACGGTGGAACCCAAATAAATAGTATTCCAAATAAGGCTATTGCACAAGGAAATATACGGACTATACCAGAATTTGATAATGGTAAAGTGATTGCTCTATTAAAGGAAACAATTGCACAATTAAATCAAGATAATTTATTTCCATTGGAGTTAACTATTAATTACAACAAAATTCCCGTTGAAGCCAACAAAAACTCCACATTGATTCAAGCTATTCAAAAACAGTTTGATACACCGTTACCAGTTTTAGGAGGTCCTGCTACTACAGATGCTGCAGAGTTTATAAAGTCACAGAAACAATTTGATATAGTGGTTTTTGGACCTGGTGTTACTACAGTTCCTCACCAAATCAATGAATATGTGGAAATTAGTAATTATTTTGAACAAATTGACATCTATAAAAAGATAATTACTACCTACTTAAGTGATGAATAATTGATGAATTTTATAGCGGAAAATAGTAATTAGATTTTTTCGCTGATTAGGTATTGTACAGTGTATGAAGCACTGGTACTATGTCAAGATTTCGGACAATTTAAATACAAGAATTTAGTTTGTCTCGTCTAATATTTTATATTTTTTCTCAAATTGGTCCGGCAACATATATTCACAATGCGAATGTATTCTCATTGTGTTTAAAAATTCTTCCAACTATTCAAATATTAGTTTTCATAACCCTGGATTTTAAATCTGTTTATCCACTCACGTTTTATTGATGCATGAAATGTTTCTATACATGCATTATTCCGCAGGTAGCTTTTTTGAATAGCTTTTTATCATATTTTCTGTCAATTCTTTATATATGAGAGATAGAGTTGGATAAAATACACTAAATTGGACAGTTTTTAAGAAAATTATTATATGAAAAAAACAAGAAATGAGGTAATCTGAAATGGTAATCGACAGGATTGTGAGAAAATTAAGCAAGAATTTACATAATTTATAAGTATCACACTAGAGATGGAATTTAGTAAAGAAAAAACTCTGATTACACATAGTAATACTTTTGCTCGCTTTCTCGGATATAATGTCAGAGTACGCTGTGACCAGCAGATTAAACCAAAAGGAAAATTCAAAACCTATTCTATGAACAACAAGGTAGAATTGAGTATTTCATTCAAAGATAAGATAGAGAAATTTCTCAACAAATGGAATTATAAAGCAGAGATCAGACAATGGGAAATTAGAGCCTATACACCGATCACAATTGCTTAACAGAACAGATTTGGAAATAGTGACTATCTATAATGCAGAATTAAGAGATATCTGTAATTACTATGAATTGGCAAGCAATTTTAACAAGCTAATCTATCTCAATTGTCTTGTGGAATATATCTGTTTGAAAACACTAGCATGAAAGCACCATTCCAAAATTTTTAAAATTAGTACTATGTATAAAGACTGTGCAGGTAAACTTCTAAAAGTATTTTGGAAACAAACGCCCTACGCCAGAAGAATACATTTACAAGATCACTAAAAAGGCAAAAATAAAATTATAAAGAAGTGTATTGACAATATTTCTTAAAAATGACACTTGCATTATTGTAATTGTTATGCTCTGTATAGAATGACGATTTAGGTGTTGCGTGATTTCTAGTAATCGTTGCTTGATTTTAATAAGCAAATTTCCTAAAATAATAGCATAAATAAAGGAGGTTTTGCTATGGAAATCAAACTAAAAAATAAGGGATATATCTTTTTTGTGCTTTCCTTTGCTCTGTTTGGCTTAGCTGGAATGTTTCTTGTTCCTGTTGTAATATTAATTATAAAAATATCAAAACGTTATCCAAAAGTTTTTACATGGATTACTATTGTTGCCTTTTCTTTGATGTGTATATATCTGTTGATAGTTGAGCAGGAATGGAATTTGAGTTTTTTGTTAATGTGTATAGCTGTCGCCATTGGAAATGTTTTAGATACTAAAAACAGATAATGGCGGAACATGGAAATTTCAAAAATAATAAAAGAGGCAAGAATAAAAAAGGAATGACTCAACAACAATTAGCAGACTCTGTGTATGTTACCAGACAGACTATTTCAAAATGGGAGTTAGAGAAAAGTATATCTGATGAAGCATCGCTAGATTTATTATATCAATGTTTGGAAATTAACAATGAGGAGAAAACGGTATTACAGAAACTCGTTCATAATAAGTAAACTATATTTTTGATTGTTGTTAAAGCAGAAATTAAATTTCTTAAAAGAATAAGAGGTGGTTCTATGGATAAGCAGTCATGGGTATTATGTCCATTTTGTAGTAATAAGATACGGACAAGAATACGAGAAGATAGGAACTGGTAAATTTCCCCTTGTTCTGTCCGAAGTGAAAAAAGGAAACTTTAATCAATATAAAGCAGGGAAAAGTAATTATTATCAAAGCGCTAATCGCTAAGACGCAGAGCCGATAATTTGTAGGCTATTGTAACTTATAGATTGTTGGCTTTTATTTGTTTTCTGCAAAGCAGATCAACAAATAAGCCCTTAAGAAATGCAACTAAAAAGTATTTCCAGAAACGGAGTTTTTCAGAACCGCCGCAATTCGTTGGTACTTATGAGAAAACTATTGAAGGAGAAACGATAACAAATGAAACACACATTTAAGAAGCTGTCTTACTACTTGCTTTCCTTTTCCGAGAAGCACTTATCAAAGTGATTTTAGGGGTTGATATTAGAAATTTAATAAGAATAACAAGCAGTAATGCAGAACGTGATTTGTTCATCCCTCTTTTCCGTTCTGCCCTCGTGTAGTTGCACATATTGTTGTTAAAGGTTATTGTCTTTTTCCACTGCACGTCTGCTAGAGGAAAAAGTGATATTCCCTTAATTGTGAAAGTATAATAATTGTTTTTGAATTGTCTGCTGTATAAAAGAGGAGTTAACTATATAAAATTCAAGTAGTTTTTATGAAAAAGTTTGAAAATGTAAAATAATTAGATTTTATAGTTAGTTGAAACTAGATTTTTGAAAATGTGAATATTGGATTAAATACAGGCATGCTGAAAAGAACTTTTAAAATTGAATTTTTAAAAAGTTGCCCTATCTCAATAAGGCAGGGTCAAATGATTGACCTATTTCTAGCAGATGATAAATGATGCTAAGTAGCTTTCTTATGCAGTAACCTTGAGTACTGCGGTGTCCTTTTCTTCGGAAAATCTTTAATTGGTAGTATTGAGTGAATACAGGGATTATTATTGATGACAGGCAGTATGATTTGATACAACGTTTTTCTAAGATATTTAAAACCCTTCTTGGTTATGGCTGTGTACTGTGCATTAAACTGACTCGATTCATAGTGATATAGGGTTATACCTGCAGATTTAATAATTTGAGAAGGCTTAGAATAACCGGTTTTGAACTTTTTCTTTTATTTATCAATGTATATTATTTAAATACCGGAGATATTAAATAATTAAATAATATAAGTTAGAATTCATCTAATTCGGATTGCATGTAAATTATTGAGTTATAAAAATAGAAAAGAATTTTGTAAAGATCTAAGAGCAGTCTACAAGTGATAAATAATTAGAAGCGCTAGACAAGGGCAAAAGTAGGCAAAGAAAAATCTTCCTGTTACTACACAAGAAAAGCAGCAAATAAAGAAGATAGGGTATTACGATAAAATCAAGTATAAATCATAAACGTGTCAAAAACGAAATTTCATAACATCAGAATGTAATCAAAAATTGCCAACTGATATATCAGAATTTTATATAGCAGCAGGTAAACTATATCTATCACCTATTTTAGATCTGCATAATAGAAAGATATTGTCTGATATCTCAGCTTCGCCAAGCTTTGTCCAAATTACAAATATGCTGGATGAGGCATTTTCAAAGTATGGTAATCTTGAAGTGATGATTATACATTCAAATCAAAGATGGCAGTATCAGATGTAGAACTACAAAAAGAAGTTAAATGATAAAAGAATAAAGCAGTCGACGTCAAGAAAAGGCAACTGTTTAGATAGCTCGCCAATAACATATTTTTGAAACATTAGGTGATTTAAAGATTACGATGGAAGAATATGTCGAATATTATAATACAAAGAGAATCACAACAAAATTAAAAGGATTGATTCCTGTACAATACAGGAATCAATCCTTATTAACTATCTAAAAACAAGTTAAGTTAGTGTCCAACAATTAGAGTTCGCTTCAATCACGCCGTGCACCGCTTTTTAGTAATTAGCTGCGGTTGCTACAAAGGAATGATTATGATAGCTGAAGAAAATATAAAATTAAAAATGGATATTTCATCAGTGATTCATAAAAAGTGTGTAATATATTTTATGAAGCGGTTATGGATAACTGTTGTGTAATAAATAAAGGAGGAAAAATTATGATGGGAATTTGAAAAAAACTTGTGTTCTGAATATGGATTGTTGTTTGTACTCAGGCGTAAAAGAATTTTGTTCAATAGAAGTTAGTTTAAGATTTACTACGCGAGATTCCGTTTTCAAAGAAAAAAGTATTTGAAGAGGTTAAGATGTGTAATATTACTATTTTTATTCCTTGTTAACATGTTAGAATAGAGGGGTTCGTGCTCCTGCGAACTTATTTATCTAGTTGAGATTTTAAGAAATACCTCTTATGTCACTAAAATAGAAGTATGAGAGAGATATAGGTATTTTGCACCATTGAAAGGTAATGATTTTGATATTTCCGTTATTTATTGCTTTCGATAGGAATATACAGAATTTTTTAAGTGTGATTTTCTTCTGAGAGGATCTTTATTCATTTTATAGTATTATAAAGGAAGTATGTTAATTGCGCTAATGTGGGAATACTTATTTTGTGGAGTGAAAAATAGAGGGGGCGTAAAAAGATGAAAAAAAATGCTATAGCATATATTACAAGAAAGAGAAATAGAACTTTAATAATTTTTATCATATTAACTATAGTTCTTTCTTGCTTGTATTCTTGTTTAACAATAATGAAATCAAGCAATGAAATAGAAAAGGCTTTATATGAAAGTTCTAATTCTTCAATATCAATAACAAAAAAAGATGGTAAATATTTTAATGTTAATCAATTTAAAGATATTGAAAAATTAAAAGAAATTGAAGAAAAAATAATTCAATATGATGGATTAGCAAAACTAAAAGATGCTAAAGTAGTTAGCGGAGAACAAAGAATAAATAGAGAAGATTTATCTGACGAGTTTAAGAATGTTGTTTCACTCGAAGCTACAAATAATACTAAAAGAAATATTTTATTTAGTAGTGGGGTATTTACAATTAAAGAAGGTAAAAATATAGAAGAAAATGATAAGAATTCAATTATTGTTCATGAAGAATTTGCTAAACAAAACAATCTAAAATTAGGTGATGAAGTTGATCTTGAATTACTAGATATTGAAAAAAGTGGAAAAATAAAAAGTCATAAATTTAAAATTATAGGAATCTTTTCTGGTAAAAAACAGGAAACATATACAGGATTATCTTCTGATTTTAGTGAAAATATGGTGTTTGTAGATTATTCAACAAGCCAAGAGATATTAAATAAATCAGAAAATAATAAAATCGCAAATAAAATTTTAATGTATTCTGGTAGTGCAGAATCTACAGACTTAGCCTTAAACAAATTGAAAGAGCTTAAAATTGATGAGTCAAAGTATTTTGTTGAAAAAGATTCTAATGCGTTTGAAGAGTCTTTAGAGTCAGTGAGTGGAATAAAACATATAATAAAAATAATGACTTATTCTATTATGTTAGGTGGGATGGTTGTTCTTTCATTAATCTTGATTCTATGGTTAAGAGAAAGAATTTATGAAATAGGTATATTTTTATCTATTGGAACATCTAAGATACAAATTATAATGCAATTTATATTCGAGTTAATATTCATATCGATACCAAGTATAATATCTTCCTTATTTTTAGGAAATGTATTACTAAAAGTAATTGTAGATGGATTCATTAACTCAGAGGACTCAATGATTTCCGGTGGAAGTTTAATAAATAATAGTAGTTTTATGTTAAATATAACAACACTTGGACAAAGTTATTTAATATTAATAAGTATTATTGTTTTATCAGTTGTATTTGCTTCTTCATTAATATTAATCAAGAAGCCTAAAGAAATATTATCAAAAATAAGTTAGGAGAAAATAATGGATATATTAGAAATAAAGAATGTAGCATATAGTTATGCAAATTCTAAAGAAAAAGTTTTGTCAGGAGTAAATCAAAAATTTGAACTTGGGAAGTTTTATGCGATAGTAGGAAAGTCAGGAACAGGAAAATCTACACTTCTCTCCTTACTTGCTGGACTTGATAAACCTCAAACAGGAAAAATATTGTTTAAGAATGAAGATATACAAAAGAAAGGATATAGTAATCATAGAAAAAATAATATATCTTTAGTATTTCAAAACTATAATTTAATAGATTATTTATCACCAATTGAAAATATTAGATTAGTAAATAAATCAGCAGATGAAAGTATCTTGTTTGAACTAGGTTTAGATAAAAAACAAATAAAAAGAAATGTTATGAAATTATCTGGTGGACAGCAACAAAGAGTAGCTATTGCTAGAGCATTGGTATCAGATGCTCCAATAATACTAGCTGATGAGCCTACTGGTAATCTAGACAGTGTTACTGCTGGAGAAATAATTAATATATTAAAGACATTAGCTAAAGATAGAAATAAATGTGTAATAGTTGTAACACATAGTAAGGAAGTAGCAGATTCTGCGGATATCATTTTAGAACTAAGTGGTAAAAAGTTGAAAAAAGTAAATAAAATGAATTTGGAGGTTGAATAATGATAAAAAATGCATTTGCTTATGTAACTAGAAAAAGCTTAAAATCATTAATTATTATATTAGTTATTTTATCTATGTCAACTTTAAGTCTCATTAGTTTATCTATTAAAGATGCTACGGACAGAGCTTCAAAAGAAACATTTGCTAATATAACAAATAGTTTTTCTATGGAGATAAATAGACAAGTAAATCCAGGAACACCTAGAGGTGGGGGAAATGTAAAAGGTGAAGATATTAAAAAGATATCTCAAACAGATAGTATAGACTCCTATGTAAAAAGAATAAACAGTGTTGCAGATTTAGTTGATTATGATATTATTGAAACTCAAGAGACTCTTGCGAATCAATCACCTGAAAGAGCGAAGAATTTTAAAAGAACAGTTATGATAACTGGGGTTAACGATTCATCAAAAGAAACAAAATTTGTATCAGAAGCATATAAATTAGTAGAAGGAAAGCATTTAGAAAATGAAGATAAAAATAAAATCTTAATGCATAAAGATTTAGCTGAAAAAAATAATCTTAAAGTTGGAGATAAGATAAAAATAAAATCTAATTTATTTGATGCTGATAATGAGAAAGGTGCAGATGAAACAGTAGAAGTAGAAATTAAAGGTCTATTCGATGGGCATAATAGCGGTGGAGTAAGTGCAGCACAAGAACTATACGAAAATACATTAATCACTGATGTTCATACAGCTGCTAAAGTTTATGGTAATACAGAAGATACAGCTGTATACCAAGATGCAACATTCTTTGTAAAAGGTGATAAGAATCTTGATAGTGTAATAAAAGATCTTGGGAAATTAGATATAAATTGGAGAGAATATAATTTGATTAAAAGTTCATCAAATTACCCTGCATTACAACAATCTATATCAGGTATCTACTCAATTTCAAATAAATTATTTGTTGGCTCATTAATATTTGCAGGAGTTGTAGTTTCATTATTATTATTCTTATGGATGAATGCTAGAAAGAAAGAAATAGCAGTATTACTATCATTAGGTATATCAAAATTAGAAATTTTTTGTCAATTCCTAATTGAGATGGTATTTATATCAATCCCCGCATTCGTTGGTTCTTATTTCTTAGCTCAATATACAGCTGATAAGCTTGGGAATAATATATTGAATAAGGTTACTGGTGATATAGCTAAACAAATAGCTAGACAATCTGCATCTAGCCAATTAGGTGGTGGGGCAGAAGCTGAAGGATTTAACAAGACATTATCAAGTTTAGATATAAATGTATTACCTAAATTCATAATTTATGTAGTTATATTTATGAGTTTAGTGCTTCTTGTATCATTGATTATTTCTTCATTCAATATATTAAGAAGGGATCCAAAAGAATTATTAATTGACAATAATTAAAATTTTCGGTGCTTTCTAGCACCGAAAGTTTTTTGACTTTTAAATATCAAATAATATGCTGTATAATATAAGTGTATAGGCTTAAGTGGAGGTATATATGAAAATATTAACTGTTGAAGATGATAATATGATAAGAGAGGGAATAAGTGAATATCTTTCAGAATTTGGATATACTGTTATTCAAGCTAAAGATGGAAGAGAAGCCTTGTCAAAATTTAATAGCAATATAAATTTGGTTATCTTAGACATTCAGATACCTTTTATAAATGGTTTAGAAGTGTTGAAAGAAATTAGAAAGAAAAGCAATTTACCAATTCTAATCTTGACTGCATTTAGTGATGAAGAATATAAAATTGACGCATTTACTAATTTAGTAGACGGGTATGTAGAAAAGCCATTTTCATTGCCAGTATTAAAGGCTAGAATAGACTCTTTAATTAAGAAGAATTATGGACATTTAGAGAAGTTCGAATATAAGGAGCTATCAGTTAATTTTAATAGCTATACAGCTAAAATAAATGGTGAAGAAATAGATGTAAATGCAAAAGAACTAGAAGTATTAAAATGTTTATTGGATAATAATGGACAAGTGTTAACAAGAATGCAAATTATTGATTATGTATGGAAAGATAGCGAAGAAATTCCTTATGATCGAGTAATAGATGTATATATAAAAGAACTTAGAAAAAAATTACAATTAGACTGTATAACTACTATAAGAAATGTAGGATATAAATTGGAGAGAAAATGAAAAAATTAAAGATATTTCCCAAAATGTTCATACAAATATTTTCTGTTCTTGGAATAATAATTATATTAGTTCATTCATTAGTTTTTTTTATTTTTCCTAAAACATATTTGGAAACCAGAAAAGAAGAGATCCATAATAAGGCAAATGAAATTTCCAGTAATATGAATGGAAAAGAAATAAAATATATAGAACAAACGCTGGATCTTTATTCTAAGAGTAGTGAAATAAAGGCATTTATAAAAGAAAAAAATAATAATAATGAATTACAAATCAAAGATAATATAAATTTTAATTTAGAAAGCAATAGTAATTCTTTGATAATTGAAGAAAGAGAAATAAAGCTTAATGATGGTAAAAAAACACATCTACAATTTGTTTCTACAGCTGATATGCAAAAAGATGCGAAAGATTTAAGCCTTAAATTTTTACCATATTCTTTATTAATATCAATTTTATTTTCTGCTATTATTTCTTTAATTTATGCAAAATTAATAAAAAATAATATACAAGAAATAAAAATTGTTACTGATAAAATGATGAAACTTGATAAAAAAATGCGTTTAAAAGTTAGCTCTAATGATGAAGTTGGAGAATTAAAACAACAAATTAATGATTTGTATTCTACTTTATTAAGAACAATTGACGATTTGGAATTTAAAAATAAAGAAATTTTAAAATTAGAAAAGTTAAAATATGACTTTTTTAAAGGTGCATCCCATGAACTTAAAACGCCTCTTGCTAGTCTTAAAATAATACTGGAAAACATGAAATATAATATTGGAAAATATAAAGAAAGAGATATTTATATTAACGAATGCATTGAAATCGTTGATAGTTTAACAAAAAATATTTCTCAAATATTATCAGTTCATTCTATAGAAAATTTGAATAATGATGAAGAATACTTGAAAATAAATGATACATTAGAAGATGTATTAAAAAAGTATGAAATATTAGCAAATCAAAAGAAAATAACTGTTAATAATTATATATTAGACGAGAATGTCTATATAGGAAAAACAGCTTTAAAAATTATTCTATCTAATTTGATTAGCAATGCAATAAAATATACTGACGTAAATGGAATTATTAATATTGGATTAGATAAAGGCTGGTTGTATATTGAAAATTCATATAGAGATAATAAAGTTTCTGATATAACTAAATTATTTGAAGTCAAATTTGATTTGAATAAGGAAAGTAGTAATGGTTTAGGATTATATATTGTAAGCAATCTTTTGAATAATTATAATATAAAATATAAAGCTCTACAAAATAAAGATTTTTTTGTGTTTAAAATAAAAATATCTTAATAAAAATTGTGAAGTCAATCCATATGTTACTGATTTAAACAGATATATGTACTTTTTAATCGAGATTGTAAAATAATTTGTGTAAAACACCCCTTCATCGGTAGAGTGGTGTCATCTACCAAAGAAGGGGTGTTTGTTATAGGTAAAAAGGATATTATAAAATATATTATTGGTGGTGTGAAACGTTTTTATATGGCAAAAGTAGAAACCATTATACAAAAGGTGTAGGCCTATACAGTCTTATTATTTCTAAAAACAACATACTGCTTTCTCATCGGAATATCAAAAGTAATACAGGAAGTTCCACTATGAAAACAGACGGTATTCCATATCGCTGTTTCTTCTAGCGGACGTGCAGTGAAAAAAATACGATAACCTTTAACAATAATATGTGCAACTATGCGAAAGATAGACGAATTTTAGTGTATAAAAAAATTAGATGGATGTATACAACCTGTATGAATTTTTAAAAGGAATATAGTGTAGGACTGATTACGTATTAACTGTCTAGAGCTATATTCCTTTTTCTAATTAAAGCATTAGATAATTATTAATAGATCAAATGTAGTTCGTTTGATTAATTTAATGATAACTATTTGCTAATAACTATTAGTCAATGTTTTTTAGTACAAAAAATATTTATGAATTAGGAGAAAAAAGTGATTAAGAAAAAAATATGTGACTATTTGTATCTAGTGGCAGGTATATTATTTTTTATCAGTGGATTTATTTACCACAATTCAACATTCTATATCTTAGGGGTGTATTTTGTTACTATATGTATTGTGGAGAAAAATAATGACGATAAAAATAATTTAGATAGAGTATATTTAATAAGAAATATACTCTATAGGACAGTATCAGATAGGACAGTATCAGCGGAAAAGTAAAGATTATGAGAAGATTGAGACAACTTATATGATAGTCTAATTTGATAAAATCTATAAGTAAAAATATAGATCGAGTGTATAAGTTATGACAAATAAAACGCCAAGAGTGAAAGAAACTGGATGTAGAGTTAAAAGTATATTAATCATCTGGAGATAGAGTATGTGTCAAAGAAGAAAGGATAGCGGTGAGAGCGGTGAAATTTGAATATAAACTTGAAGAAACATACAGGAGTAGCATAGGAGCGGTGTTCATGATAGATATGTCTCTCAGTAATATTTTATCAAAAATTGATAGAAAGAACGTATATGACTATATCGTTTACAGCGATGAGATGACATTTATGATAGATGATATTATTGAGATGGAAAGTTATTGGTATGACATAGAGCTGATTTTTAAATTTTATGGAGAGTATTCATTTTTTAGAGGAAAAGTAATAAGTGGTAGTATTAAGGAAAATGGTTGTATAGCAGTAATCAAGAATACATCGATGGTAAAAAAAGATCTCAAGGTACTAATGAAAATGGGTAGGAATGATATGAAAAAAGCATATATAGAGCTAAAGAATAAGATGTTAAATAGTTTTGAAGATATTTGGGAATTTCTGAATAAATTGAAAATATTCTACTTGAAAACGATCCAGTTTAATAGAAGTATACTGTTGTTTTGTTAATGAGAGAAAGGGCAAGGAGATTATACTCTGTCAAGATTTCGGACAAAGATATCCTAATTTTTTAATATTTCGTTGAATTCTTTTTCATAATTTAATGGTGATTGGTAATCACAATGTTCATGAATTCTTAGAGTGTTATAAAAACTATTAATATATTCAAATGCTAATCTAGATACATGATTATAGTCACATATCTTTTGCCCATTTAAACATTTCCTTTTAATTAATGAACGTAATGAACGGAAGGATTCGGTAGAAGCATTATCCTAAGGTGTTCCCTTGTGAGAATAGCTTATAATCATATTGATGCAAGAATAAAAAGTGTAGTTTGAGGGAAATGTAGAGCGGTTTATTAATATTGATAAATAGAGAAGTACATGGCAGGCCATAAAAAGAAATGGGCTAGACGTATATCCTATAAATGATGACTGTGGTTTTCCTCCTATGTGTATATTTTAATAGTGAAAATATGTAGGTTGATACAGGATATACTCCACACGCCAATTATATTAGTTAAATATAAAACCTTAATTTGTCAGTTAAAAGTAAATAATTAATGTTTAAGTGTGTAGTTCAAAACAATTCCATAAAATTCAAAAGATATAGGCAAAGTTACTTACTTCTCTTATACACATTCCTATTTTATATATTATGTTTGTGTATCTATTGCCAAATTGTAATCTTGCATGTTTTACATATTTTGCTGCTGTTATTATCATTGTTTTAATGTCTGTTGATAGTCGCCTTCTTGCCACCGTATGACTCTTATTTCTTTTTTATGTATCATTATAGGCTGAATTGTCCAATATTCGTAAAGTATTATATGCTCTCATAGTTAAATGAAGTATAAAATTGTTTGTTGCGAATTTTCCGCTTTTATATGTAATGTTTTCAACTTTTATATTCTTAATAAAATGCTCTTCTAAAATGAATGATGAAAATATTTTATCATATTTACCAGATGGGTACATTATGTAATAGAAAAATGTTTAGATTATTTCTCATATAATCCAAATATTTGTATTTTTCATCACGTATACAGGTATTATTAAATATTTTGCTAAAAGTGATAAAACATGCATAAAAGGCTATTGAACATACATTTTTATAATGATATGATTGTTGTAGAAGTGAATGCAGTGTTAGGTTTTTATAAAAGAATATGGTAATTTTATTTAAACCCAATACATTTTTTAAGGAGGGATGTAAGCGCTAACTTTAAATATTTGTATTTTAAAAGGGAAAACAAAAATCAAGAAAGGAGTTAAATTAGTATTTAAATAACGCATAAAACACTAGTGAATGATTAATGTTGAAATGTTAATGGGTATTACTTATAGTTTTGGGACTCGCTCTAATAGACATTCACAAACACAGTAGAGTTACTATTCTACTAAATTATAATGATTTACTAATATCGTATTATTGATAAAACAACTGATAATAATTATCATAAATTAAACCTTTAGATAAGGTATTTTAGTCATACTGTTTTTTGTTTATATGGAGGATCTGATTTACCTAATCTGCAACATTAATAAAAACTAGTATATGTATTAACTTATTAATTTAAAGTGAGTAGAAAATGAAAGGGAAAGTATCAATGAATAGGCTACTTAAAGTAGCTGCACCGGCACTTTTGGTAGCTGCTATTATTTGTCAATCAGTAGGTTTTCAAGGCGTTTTAGCTAAAGATAATGTTACAACAGCATCTAGCGATCATGTTTCAAACCTTACTGATCAACAATTACAGGCATTAACAAATCCTATTCTTCAATCTTACAAAGCAGATAACAGCCATAAAGTTTGGAAAATGACTGCTGATAGTCGATTAGCTGTTCTAGCAAATCAAACTAATATCGAAAATGTAAGATTGCAAGAAGTGGTGAAATTAGTAAATTCAGAATTTGTTGAAAAAGGAATTATTTCATCTCCATTAGCAATGGTTTTTGCTCAAGAAAAAGATGTTAGTTATGGAGATATTTTAATCAATATTGATAAAACAAATCCAATTACAAATAACTCTAATAGCAAAGAAGCATATAAAATCACAATTGGAGAAGATGGAGTTCGTTTAACTGGTGCCAGTGAAAATGCTGTTATGCATGGATTAAGAACAATCCAAAATTTAGCTATTACTAATGATGGTTTAGTTTACGGTGAAATCATAGATTATCCGAATGTTGCAGAACGTAGAGTACATGTTGACTGCGCTAGAAAATACATTTCTAAAGATTGGTTTATTCGCCAAATTAGAGAAATGTCTTATATGAAAATGAATGCTCTTCAAATTCATTTTTCTGAAAATATGGGATTTAGAATTGAATGTGAAACTGATCCAGCTATCGTTTCTGATCAATATTTAACAAAAGTAGAAGTTAGAGAAATTTTAGCAGAGGCTAAAAAATATGGTATCAAAGTTATTCCATCATTTGATAGTCCAGGTCATGTTGACCAAATTTTAAAAGCTCATCCTGAATACGGGCAAGTTAATAATAGCGGAAATCATTATAGATCTGGTTTAGATGTTACTAATCCTGAAGCTATCGCATATATCCGTAGTTTATATGATGAATACATGGATTTATTTGAAGGATGTACTGATTTCCATATTGGTGGCGATGAGTATATGGAGTTTGACCGTCCGCCATTCACTACAGAATATAAGAGTGTATTAAACTCTTATGCAGTTGAAAAATATGGTCAAGGATATATTTGGAAAGATGTAATTGCCGGATATATTAATGATTTAGCTGAATATGTACATGATCGTGGATTTACACCAAGAATTTGGAATGATGGTGTTTATTACGGTGAAAGCTCTTATGAAGGTGCACAAAAAATAAAAATGCATGACTATATTGGAATTGATTTCTGGTCACAAATGTCATGGAATTCAAGTATTGCAAATTTACAAACATTCATTAATAAAGGTCATGATACAATTTATAACATCAATGCAAGTTTCTTCTATTATGTATTACGTAATGATAAACCTACTGATGGTAGAGAACAACACTCATTTGATAATTTGAATGCAGATCGTAAAATCTATAATGAATGGACACCTGGAAAATTCCAAGGTAACCCAGCTGTAGATGATAATTCTGATTTTATTAAAGGTGCTTCAATGGGAATTTGGTGTGACAATCCAAATTTATGTAGCGAAGATGTAATTACTGAAGATATTGCTGATGAATTACGTGCATTAGCTTCTAAATCATGGAATACAAGCAGTAACACAATTATCAATTTTGATGGTTTCCAAGAAAATTATGCTAAATTAGGTAATGTTGCTGGATTTGAAAAAGGATCTACATTACCAGATGCTGGAGAATTCTTAACAGCTGGTGACTTAGGAAAAATTACTATTCGTTTCGTAGATGAAAATAATCAAGAATTAAAACATGAAGTAATTAAATACGGAACAGTTGGTGAAAAATTTGAATTTAGTGCTGATCCTATTTATGGATACCGTGTAATTGATAATACACCAATTACTGGTACTTACACTAAAGAAGGTGCTGTTTATATATTCACTTATGAATTATATACAGATAAGGCGGCTTTAAATAACGAAGTAACAAATGTATTAAAAGAAAAAGATTATATCAATGAAACATTTAGTGAATATAAAACAGCATTAATAGCTGCTAAAGCTATTAATGATAAAACTGATGCAACACAGGCAGAAGTAGATGAAGTATATGATGAACTTATCGAAGCTAAAGCAAAAGCAGTTAAAATAGAATATTATTCATTATATGTACAAAGTACATATCCACTAAAACAAGATGATTATGTTGGTGGATATGAAGCATATAAACAAGCTGTAGATGCTGGTAAAGCATTATTATCTAGCGATACTTTAAATGCTGAGACTGCTAAAGGAGCTTATGAAGCAATTAAAACTGCTAAATCAAACTTAGTAAAACCTGATGGAAACATTCCAACAATTACCGCTACAGATAACTATTACGAAAAGAATCAATGGTATCCAACTAAAGAATACAGTTATGAAAAAATGTTAGATAACGATTTGAATACTAAGTGCTGGTTTGGACAAGAACAAGCAGCGGATAAAGAATTTAAATTTACTTTTCCTACAGCTGTCAACATGACAAGTGTTCAGGTTATTCAGCCTTCTAATGTAGGTGATGATGCATTGAAAGCTGCTGATATCGAAGTTTCATTAGATGGTGAAACATGGACTAAAGTTGGATCAATTACTGAAAATGATTTAGATTACACAGCAACATTTGAAAAAATTGCAGTTAAATATGTAAGAGTCCGCTTAACTGAGGCTAAACCAGGCTACTGGTATCAAGTTTCTGAAGTGAAATTTGCTTATGAACAACCACAAGAAGATAACACTTTAAGAGATATGATTAATGAAGCAGAAGCATTAGATATAAATGGTAAAGCCCCTATCTTAGTATCTAATATGGTTGATGCTCTAATTGCTGGTCAAAAAGAATATGTTAAAGGTACTACTGATACTACAACTGTAGAAACGACTTTAAGAAATGCTATCGATGCATTAAAAGATGCAGCTGATATTACTAATTTATCAGGACTGATAGAAAAAGTACAAAAATTAAATAAAGCTGATTATACAGTAGATTCATGGAATAATTTAGAAGCTGCTTATAACAAAGCATTAGAAGTTTTGGAAAATACAACCGCAACTCAAGAACAGGTTGATAAGGCCTGCGATGATTTAGATAGGGCTATTAATGCATTAGTTAAAGCTCCTATAGTAGCAGATAAAACTGAATTATTAAAAGCTATTGAAGCAGCTAAAGACTTAGTTGAAAAAGATTATACTTCAGAATCATGGAAGACATTACAAGATGCATTGGATGCAGCAAATAAAGTAGTGGCTAATAAAGATGCTACTCAAGAAGAAATTGATGCTGCAGTTGATGCAATCAATGATGCAATTGATAAATTAGAAGCTAAACCTGTTGAACCAGAAAAGCCAATTGAACCTGAAAAACCAATGGATCCAGTAAAACCTGCTAAACCAAACCAACCTGCTAAACCAGGTGTAGCAACTGGTGATAATGCAAACTTTATGGCTATTGGAACTCTTATCGCAGCAACTGCTGTTATCGCTTTGTTAAAAAAAGAAAACTAAATTAATTAATGATAATGGACCGTAAATTATCATAAAAAGTGCGGTCCTTCTATATGTTTATTTATGTAAGCGCTTTGATGAGGTGGAATGATATGAAAAAAATTAAAAAGCTATTGAAAATTGGACTTTCTATAGCCATTGTGATGTCTGGATTTTTAGCAACTACTAAAGCTGCTAATGCATCAACATCATTAATGACTTATCCAAATGTTCAACAATATACTAAAGAAGCGGGACAAGATTTTACTCTTGCTGAAAATAGTCGAATTTTTGTAGTAGCAAATGAAAAAACATTAAATAATACTACTTTATTAAAAGATTTAAAATTAACCAGTTCAAATTTTGAAGCCGCTGGAGTTTTAGCTAAAGCCCCAATAATAGTATTTGGTAAAGAAGAGAATGCAGTAGTTAATGATATTGTTGTTAGAATGGAAGATGTGGCTGAATTAGAAGGAAAAGCTGAAAGCTACAAATTAGATATTACTGATAAAATCACAGTAACCGCTAAAGATGAAATTGGTATTTATTATGGTTTAATGTCAGTAATTCAAATGTTAAAGATTAATGATAAAATATTAGAGAAAGGAACTGTTATTGATTATCCAGATGTTGAATTACGTTCAATGCATTTAGACATTGCTCGTAAACCATTCTCTAAAGAATGGATAATTCGTCAAATCAAAGATTTATCTTGGCAAAAATATAATGCGGTTCAACTTCATTTTTCTGAAAATGAAGGATTTAGAATTCAAAGTGATACTCTAGATGCAATCGAAGGATTTAAATATAAATATGATGATGTATTAAGTAAACAAGATATTTTAGATATTATTCAAGTTGCTAATGATTATCATATTGAAATCGTGCCTTCTTTAGATTCTCCAGGTCACATGGGAGCAGTTTTACAATATCTGCCAACTGATTACAGTTGTAGAGAACTATTCCCAACCGATGCTCGTCGTAATCAATGTTTTAATATCTTTACAAATCCTGAAGCTAGACAATTCTTAGTAAATTTAATGACTGAATTTATTGAATTCTTTGGTGATGCGGGATGTAAACATTTTAATATTGGCGGTGATGAGTTCTTAGCTAAATTCTCTAGTTTTAGTAATGAACAATACGGACAAATTATGACATATTTTAATGATATTTCTAAGATAGTTAAAGATAACGGAATGACTCCAAGAGCATGGAATGATGGTTTATTATTTGGTGATTATGAGGGTTATACATTGGATAGTGACATTGAAGTTTGTTACTGGGCAGCTCCTGAAAACTGTGCATCGGTAGCGGATTTTGTTGCTAATGGTAACAAAGTAATCAACTATTCTGATGTTTATATGTACTATGTACTTTCTTGGTGGTGGCAAACTAATGCAGTACCAGAAGGTGATCGTATTTATAATGAATGGCATCCTGGTAAATTCTCTAACTTATCCGGAACAGCACAAACTTTTGAAGAACCTTATCCAGAATATGTAATGGGTGGTTCTTACGCAGTTTGGTGTGATGATCCAAATTATGAAAGCGAACAAAGCGTAGAAGATAAAATCTATCATCGCACACGTGCAACAGCTTATAAGATGTGGAATGCGAACGATAATCAACCTGACTATGATGTTTTTAAAGCTGCTGTTGATAAATTGGGAAGAACTCCAGGCTTCAATGAGGCTTTACCTGCTCCGGGTGAAGTATTCCAGGGTGAAGATACAGCAACAGTTACTATCAAATATATTGATAATTTTGGTAAGACTATTGCTGCAGATGATGTATTCTATGGTCTAAATGATAGTGAGTATCATTTTGAAGCAAAAGAATTATTTGGATATAGTTTTATTGAATCAGATTTACCATTAGATGGTAAATATAACGGTAATTTGACAATTACTTTAAAATATCAATTACATTGTGATAAAACTGATTTAAAAAAAGAAATATTTGAACCATTAGCAGTAAGTGAATATATTAACGAAACTGTAGCTGATTATAATGAAGCATTTACAACAGCAAAAGAAATATATTTTGACGAAACAAGTGGACAATTAGCTGTTAATAACGCATTAAGAGCATTACAAGATGCTAAAAATAAAGCTGTTAAATTGGAATATTATTCATTATATGTTGAAGTCACATATCCATTAAATGAAAGTGATTATTCAAGTGGATATCAAGCTTATAAAAACGCTGTAACTACAGGAAAAACTTTACTTAATAGTGAAGAATTAACTGTTGAAAAGGCTATAGATGCTTATAATTCAATTCAAGCAGCTAAGCAATCATTAGTTAAACCTAATGCTAAAGTTCCAACTATTTCAGCAACTGATACTTATTATCAATCTAATAACTACAATAATATGATTGATGGTAATATTAATACTAAATGTTGGTTTAATAGCAACCAAGAAATTGGTAAAGAAGTTAAATTCACATTTACTCGTCCAATAAATATTAGTTCTATCCAAATCATTCAACCAAGCAACGCTGGTAAAGATATAATTGATGGTGCTGATGTGCAAATCTCCACTGATGGAAAAAATTGGACAACAGTAGGAACGTTAGATAATTCAGCATTTGAAAAAACTATTACTTTTGATAAGACATTGACTAAATATGTTAGAATTGTTCTTACTGAAGGTAAGGGGAACTGGTATCAAATTGCAGAAGTTAAGTTTGAATTAGAAGAAATACCTGAAGATTCAACTTTAAAAGATATGATTTTAGAAGCTGAAACATTAAATATTACTGGTAAATCTAGTGGCTCAGTAAATGAAATGATTGATGCATTAATTGTTGCTCAAAAATCTTATGTTGAAGGAAAAGTTGATGTAACTGAAGAAACTGATAATTTACGTAATGCAATCAATGCATTAAGAGATACAGTTACCTCAAACAAAGAAAAACTAACAGATAAGATTAATGATGCAAAAGAAATAGAAAATAATAACTATTCTATTGAATCATGGTCAAGATTTGAAAAAACTTTATTAGAAGCAATCATTGTTAATAAAGATAGTAATGCTACTCAAGAACAAGTTGATAAAGCACTTAAAACACTTGATGATGCTATCAAAGGTCTTAAAGCTCCTAGTGATACAAGTGAATTAGAGACTGTTATTGATAAAGCAAATAAGCTGGATGCAAGCAAGTATACTGAAAAATCATGGAACGCATTACAAAATGCAATTGATGCTGGTAATAAAGTTCTAGAAAACAAAGATGCTACTCAAGAAGAAATCAATGCAGCAGTTGATGCAATCAATAATGCAATTGATAAATTAGAAGTTAAACCTGTCGATCCTGATAAACCGGCAAAACCAGAAAAACCAATTGATCCAGTAAAACCTACTAAGCCAGGTGTTGCAACTGGGGACAATACAAACTTTATGGCTATTGGAACTTTACTAGTAGCAGCTACTGGGATTGCTTTACTTAAAAAGAAGAAAAAAGAAAATTAATTAAACCTGAATCCGTGACGAATTGTTTATCACGGATTTGCTTAATTATAATTATTCTAGCTATAATTTAATCTCAGTTACCCTGTTTTAGGACATAGTAAAATTTAGATGTTAAACTATTCTTAGATTTATTATTATATCTGAGAATAGTTTTATTTTACTGGTAGAATCAAGAGATGCTATTGTTAATTTTAGCTAAAACTATTGAATTGAGGTAGAATTAATTCAGTATTGACAAATATGTAAAACAATTTGAATATGCGTATGCCTTGAAGCAGTCCGAAGGTGTGTTTGATAAAGAAGAATTAACTCCTTCAGGAATGCTGACTTGTAGATACGGCTTTCATTTGGAAATTACTTATTTTTTTAGCAGTAGCTTGTTATGCGATAGAAGCAATCAGATTTTCTAAAAAAGATTTACCGTTATAGAAAAATGTCACTGGACAGCAACACGTAAAATGGTTAAACCTCTTACTATGATAAAAATAAAAACTGTCATTAGAAAACTATAATGATTAGTATAAAGGTTAGGTCAATGATAGGTTCAAGCAATCAAAGTCTTCAAACATATTATGGAGATGCAAAAGTGCTCTCTGCAGATAAAGGAGAAGCAGATGTATTTATGTTTGTTGACGATTCAGCTGTTAAAGAGGTTATCGTTAATACTGATGATAAATTGTTACAAGATAGTATTGTTATTTCAAAAAGTATAAAAGTTTCTGGAAATTTGGAAAATGAAAGAGAGGCGGATGAAAAATTTTTAAAATCTATTCTTGAGGACTTTTTGAAAAACAGTTTAGAGCAGTAAAATGGATTATAAGGAAAGGAGATTAAAATTTTGTCTATAGCAGATATAATACAAATTATTTTAAGTATTCTATCACTACTAGCAACTGTTGTAGTTTCTTTTCAATATACTATCTACAAAGAAAAGACGAAAAAGAAATACAAAAAAATGAGGAAAATTTGCAAAAGAGAAAGTTAAAAGAACAAGCAGGACATTTCATTATTAATAATAATTCCGAAGTAGATTATTTGCCCTGGTGTGTTTTTGCTTCGAATCTTCATAAATTAGAATCTCATCATAGAAAAACATATAAAGAATATTGTAAATGTTCTCCGGAAGTACAAGATGAAATACTAAGAATACAAGGATTAAATGTCATAAGTTATTATCATTAGAAAGACGAGGTATTTAATTATGACTAAACCAGCATTTACAGATGAATTTAAACAGGAGTTGTTCAGTATGTGCTTGATCATCCTGATGTATCCATTGCTACTTTCGCAAGATATAAGTTTGTTCTTATTCCTGCTGTAGCTGTTATTCCCGTTGTCTTATAAATATCCTGAATAATCATTTTTGCAAATTCCCTTGGAGATTTATTAACAGTCTTAGGATAGCTCGTTACATCAATAAAAACCTCATCAATTGAATAAACATGAATATCTTCAGCCGAGATGTATTTTAAATATACTTCGTAGCTTTTTTTACTGTAATCAATATAAAATGCCATCCTCGGAGGGGCAATAATGAATCCAAGCTCAAGACTTGAGTCATTTTTTAACTCTGAATCAATATGTGATTTTCCTCTAAACTCCCTACACCAGTTATTTTTTTCTTTTTCTATTGATTTCTTTAACCCTTTGAACTACTTCAAAGAGCCTTGTTCTACCGCCGATACCATACTGTTTAAGAGAAGGAGAAAAAGCTAGGCAGATTGTCTTTTCTGTTTTAGTTGAATCAGCAACCACCAGATTAATATTCAGTGGATCTAATTCTCTCTCTACACATTCTACAGAAGCATAAAAAGATTTTAATTCTATAGCCATATATATCCTGTTTCCTGAACTCATCATTCTCACCTCAACTGCCTTTAATTTAATTATTAATACATCATTAAATAAGCATAGATAAAATATGTCTTTCAACCATCATTATATTTGACGCATACAATAATTAGGTATTTATTTGTTTTTCGAGCGATAGTTTTCCCAAGATATTGAATTGATGTTTTTTATTACATTATTAAATAATGGAGCATTTTTTTTATCGTAAATAGCATAAAAATTTAGAGTTGCTACTGAATCTATTATAGGAATATAAACTTTATTTTCGCTATTTTTAAGAGATGGAATGGTAAGATTTGTTCTAAATACAGGAAGACTAGAAGATTTTACAAGTATATTATATGTATCTACATTATCCTGAAATAGGAAATTACTGGTAGGCATATTTTGTGTAGTGATATCGTACCAGTATCCTATTCTGCTTAATACTAAAAAATTATAGCCATCTATATCTTTAAAACTAACCGCTTTAAACTTTGATAATTCATGGGTTTTATCAACGCTTATATATAATTGTTCCTTACATATCTCTTTGCATTCACAATTAGGCAATTTCATTGGGTAATCTAAGATAATCATGGAGTATAGGTGATTTCTAAATGATTTAATTAAAACTTCATTGTCATTTATTATTTCGCCGATAGAATGATCTAATAAACTTTGAATACCCCATAGTGGTGCAGGTGCATTTGATCCAATTGTTATTCTAAAGTTTTGTTGGAATAAAGCGTTTGTAGATAGTTTTAAGAGTTCTACCTCACTTAAAATCTTTTTTGCATGAGCGATTACTTCTTCGCCGTACATATTTAAAACTAATCTGTTTTTTACACGATTAAATAACGCAAATCCAAATTCATCTTCTAGTTTTTTTATAGCTTTGGTGATGGACGGTTGTGAGACATGTAGTTGATTTGCTGTCTCTAATAATGTTTTATATTTTTCCAATGCAACCAAGTACTCTAACTGATATAATTCCATGATGCTCACCTCAATATATATTATAACCTATAGTTATAATTATATGCAAATCATATATTATTTTTATTAACTAGTGAATAGTATAATAAAGATGAAAGGAAGGGATTGTTAATGATTTTATACTATACGTCAACAGGAAATAGCTTATATATTGCAAAACAATTAGGAGGTGAATTGATTTCAATTCCACAAGCACTAAAAGAAGATAATTTAATATTTGAAGATGATGTGATTGGAATTGTCTGTCCAGACTATTCTGCAGAATTACCAAGAACTGTTAGAAAATTTTTAGAGAAAGCTACACTCAAAGCAGATTATGTTTATGTTATCATTACTTATGGGAAGTTAGATAGTATTGTAGCTTATTGGACAAAAGAATTTGCACAAAAACATGGTATTCATTTGGATTATGTTAATACTGTTTTAATGGTTGATAACTGGTTACCTAGTTTTGATATGTTTGAAGAAATGGCTATTGATAAGGAAACACCAAAACAGTTGGAAAATATTAAGAAAGACATTAAAATTAGAAAAAAATTTGTGAAAGGATATACCATTGAGGATAAAACAGCTTGGGAAAGTGTTTCAAAGAGAAATAGAGAATCACCTGAATGGACAGATGGAACAGCGTTACATTGTGATATAGATAAATGTAATGGCTGCGGTATTTGTACAAAAGTTTGTCCAGTAGGAAGAAATATAATAAAAGATGGTAAACGTTTTGAAGTGACAAACAAATGTGATTTCTGTTTAGGATGTATACATGCATGTCCAAGAAATGCATTTTATTTAACAATCAATGATAAAAACCCAAACGCGAGATATAGAAATCCGAACATTAATATAAAAGAAATTATGGATGCAAATAATCAAAGATAGAGAGAAATAGAGGAAAAGTTACCATCAGTGAGATTATGAGTGTTTATGATTCTCAATCTTAGAACAGAAGAGCATCTGGAACAATTAAAAGAATCTCATTTCAAAAAGGTTTAATTATCAGCTGTTTTTTTAGATATAATTGTAAATAATTATATTGAAACTGTTACAGATACCTGTGTTGAAATTAAAAATGGCTTCAACGTCATATACAAGAATCAATTACTAAGAGTAATTAAAATAGTACTATTTATTAATGAAAGATGAAATAAAAATGTTTATACAGTTATTATGTAGAAACTTATAAATTATAAATATTTCATTGCGTGGATTAGAATATGGACTTTAATACTTTTAGAGGGTATAGAAGAAAACAATGCAGTAATAATGAAGTACAAATATAGGAGGAATTATAATGAAAACATTTAATTTAAATAATAATGAAAATATCCCGGTTATTGGATTTGGAGTTTTTATGATACCAAATAATGGTCCAACATATGAAGCAACTTTAGCTGCATTAAAAGCCGGTTATCGTCATATTGATACTGCAGCTGGCTATATGAATGAAAGTGATGTAGGTAAAGCTATAAAAGATAGTGGTGTACCGAGAGAAGAAATATTTATTACTTCTAAGTTATGGCTACAAGATTATGGTTATGAAAATGCGAAGAAAGGAATTGACAATTCATTAAAAGCATTAGATACTGATTACATTGATTTGTATTTATTGCATCAACCATATGGAAACTATTTAGGTTCATGGAGGGCTTTAGAAGAAGCTGTAGAAGAAGGAAGGATAAAATCTATTGGTATTTCTAATGTTACAATTAATTTATGGAATAAGTTTAAAGATGGAATGCATATGATGCCAGTTGTGAATCAAGTAGAGTTCAATCCTTTTACACAACAAAAAAAATTGAAGGAAGAAATGTCCAAGTATAATATTCGTTTAGAAGCTTGGTATCCATTAGGGCATGGTAATAAAGATTTATTAGAAAATGAAACAATTGTTTCTTTAGCTAATAAATATAATAAAAATGCTGGACAGATTATTTTGAGATGGATTTATCAAGAAGGAGTAATTTCTTTGCCTAAATCAACAAATATAGAAAGAATGGAAGGAAATATAGATATTTTTGATTTCGAATTGAATAATCAAGAAATGCAATCTATAAGAGATTTGGATACTGGAAAACCAACACATAATCCGGAAGATTCTGCTAATGAAACAAGATTAATGGGATTAAAAATACACGATTAAAAGGAGAAATTAATAATGGATTATATTACATTAAACAATGGCGTTAAGATGCCTCAAGTAGGATTCGGTGTTTTTCAAATTAAGGATAAAGAAGAATGTGTAAGAGTTATTTTAGATGCAATTGATGCTGGATATCGTTTGATTGATACAGCGCAATCTTATGGTAATGAAGAAGCGGTCGGTGAAGCCATAAAAAAAACAACAGTTCCACGTGAAGAACTATTTATTACAACAAAAGTATGGATTTCAAATTATGGCTCTGAAAATGCAAAGGCTTCTATAGAAGACTCGTTGAATAAGATGCAATTAGATTATTTAGACTTGGTATTGCTTCATCAACCATTTAAAGATTATTATGGGGCTTATAGGGCTTTAGTTGACTTATATAAAGAAGGAAAGATTAAAGCCATTGGTGTTTCTAATTTTTATCCAGATCGTTTGGTTGACCTATGTTTGGATATGGATGTTATTCCTGCTGTTAATCAAGTAGAAGTTAATCCATTTCATCAACAAAATTTAGCATTGGAATATAATCAAAAATATAGTGTACAATTAGAAGCCTGGGCACCATTTGCTGAAGGAAAAAATGGTATTTTTGAAAATAAGATTTTGAGTAATATTGGTAAGAAGTACAATAAATCGATAGGTCAAGTTATTTTACGTTGGCTAGTACAGCGAGGAATAGTACCTTTAGCCAAGACTGTAAGAAACGAACGGATGGAAGAGAATATAAATATTTTTGATTTTGAATTAAGCCAAGAAGATATGAATATAATAGCTCAAATGAACAAGGATAAAAGTTCTTTTTTCTCACATTATGATCCAAAGACAGTAGAAATGATTTGTGGCTTAAAACGTTAATTTACTTAGTTTAGATAAATGATGGGTATTTGCACAGGTACTTTAAAGTATTTGTGCTTTTATTATATATATATATTTAACTAACATTTTATTATATTTTATCAATAAAAAAGCAGAGCAACGCTGGTGTTGCCTGCATAGATGAGATCCAACAGATTGGAGTATTCCCATATGTTCATAAACCAAAGATAAATGAGAAAGTTATTGGTTATATTCAAAGTGCTGATGAAAACGGCAGATTGCAATAAGAAATATGACTTTGAACATCTGATAAATCAGTGTAAAAGGGATATGTTTGAATTTAGTGAAAATGAGCTAGTAAAAATGTATCTTGATGGGGATATTTTTTACAGTTATTGAAGCTTGCTTGAATTATCCTGAATGCAGATACATAAAGAAAAAATAGGGCATAACTTTTGATATTTAATACGCTGGTATTTTCCGTTCTCGTCTTTACATAGTTGATTGAAACTGATAGCTGTATTTCGGGTTGTTTTATAAAGTGAAACTGGTACATAAATAAGTCCAACGCTTATAGCGCTTTTGTGTGCAACTGCCATAATATCATTCCTTTTTTCATTAATATTAGATTTGACAGGAATAAAGAAAAATAAACTATAATTATTAGTTGATAACTTATTCTTTGAAAAAAAATGACGTAATTTTTTTATGTCATAATTTTATTGAAGTAATTTGAAATTTTATACATATATGTCAATAGGCGAGAAATGGATCTAAACTTACTTGTCTTATAAGGGGTGATCAGATAACACTTATATTTCTTAGAAGTTAGAAAATTGAATAATGTTTGGTGATAGTGGCTAGTTGATTCAAAGCCAATTAATATTTTATTTCTCTTATTCAATTTAGATAAGCTTGATAATAATGTATTAAAACCTTGGTCATTATTATCAAAATGTATTGAATCAAGTATTATTTCACCTGTAGATAGATTGTAGATACTTGCGACGTGTTTATATTTGGCTACGTCAATACCGCAAAATAGTTTTGTCATAAAAAGACCGCCTTTCTAGAAACCTTGTCATTTCTATAGCAATCTTACTAGTGTAACCTTGCGTGACATGAAGATATCAAAATCTATCGAGCTATAAACAGATGTAATAAGATCCTATAGATTCACTCTCCTGATAAGTGGATAAACCACATAGAAATATAAGAGTATTAAGGTTCTATCTACATTGTACAAAGGTTGGAAAGAAAAAGTGATATAAATGTTACAACAAGGTACATTTTTATTATACAAGAAAGATGGTTAAATCGCTTACTATGATAGAAATAAAAACTGTTATTAGAGAACTATAATGATTTTTTTAATAGTATAAAGGTTAGGGTGATAATGATAGGTTCAAGCATTCAAAGTCCTCATATATATTATGGAGGTACGAAAGGGTTCTCGGCAGATAAAGTATAAGTAGCTGGATTTATGTTTGTTGACGATTCAGTTGTTAAAGGCGATATTGTTTATACTAATGATAAATCGTTACTATGCATAAAGGCATATATTTCCAACATAAGTGGAAGTTATGCCTTTTATTTCGTTTTAAAACGGTAATAAAAATATAATCATCAAATTGTACGATGATTTATTATGTAGATTTTCCACATTAATAAGGAAGTATATGTAATTGCCCTCACTGTTGTTACGATGTTATCATATATTCGGAAAGAGAAACAGAGTTAACTTATGGGGTGAGAAAATGAATAGTCGACAAATAAAATTTTTAAAACTTTTAAAAGAACAAAGTGAGTATAAGCCCGCATCTTTCTTTGCTAAATGGTTATCAGTATCAACGAAAACCATATATAGTGATATAAATGCTCTCTACAGTTTTTTACAAGAAAATGGTCTAGATCTTGATTCTTCGCCAAGAAATGGCATTAAATTATTGGACGCAAAAAACAATCTTAATAAGCTCATAGATGAAATTAGTGATGAAAATAAAAGAGATGAGTATTCTCCAGTGAATCGACGTTTTTCTATTATAAGAAAGATTCTTTTAGAAAACAAAAATACTACTTTAGAAAATCTATCAAATGATTTTTTAGTAAGTAAGACATCTTTATATCAGGATTTAGGAGTCATTAATGAAGTATTTGAAAGACAGAATACAAAACTAAAGGTAACTAATATTGGAATTGTATCAATAGGTACAGAAATAGATTTGCAAAAATCTATAAAAGATTATGTTTTTGAAGATGATAAAGATGATTCATTATTGGATTTGAAAAGTAAATTAGAACTCCTGTTTGATAGACAGCATATTGATTACGTTTTCCATTTATTATTAGAAGACTATAACGAATTAACAAATGATGTATCTATTTATTATCTGAAATCAATTATTGTTATACTTCTTATACAAATTGTTAGGTTGAAATATGGTTATCATGTTAAAACTGAAGAAACGTTCTTGTTTAATAATATACGCTATATGGAAACGTATGTTGTGGCGAATAGCATTGTTGAAATGTTGCAACAAAATTTAAATCTATATTTTAAAAATGCGGATATTGAGTATTTATGTAGGCAATTATTTGCACATCGAATAACAAATAGTTTAAAAACAGGACAAAATGAATATGCAGACTTAGTAAACGAAATTATTGAAGTTATGTCTAAAATAGAAAAGATTGACTTAAGACAAGATAAGCACTTATATAAGTCGCTGATTTATCATGTTCCTGCAATGATTCTAAGACTGAAAAAGGGAATTAAAATAAAAAATCCTTTATTAGAGAATATAAAGGAGCAGTATATAGAATTATTTACAATTGTCTGGTATGCATTATCATTAATAGAATCAAGATATAATGTTATTTTAAATGATGAGGAAGTTTCATTAATACTTGTTCATTTCCAAATAGCATTAGTTAATATCTCAAAAGCTAATAATATATTAGTTGTTTGTCCATATGGAATATCTTCCTCCCAATTAATATTGAGTAAAGTCCGTAAACTATTGCCAGCTAAAGATAACATTGAACTATCCAGAATAGAAAAATTATATCTTGCGGATTTATCTCATGTAGATTTGATTATAACGTCAGTTGATTTAGATAATATAAATGTTCCATACGTTAGAGTAAGTCCAGTTGTTATCAATGAAGATTATATCAATATTATGGACGCATATAAAAAACATATACTATTTAAAGAAGAAGTACTCAGAGAATTGAAAAATTTCTCTGCACCATATCTAAGTCAATTTATTAATCCAACATTAATTCAAATAAAGAAGAATTATAAAAATAAAAAAGAGTGTTTGGAAAACTTAATTCAAGAATTAGAAAATAGAGAATATGTTAATGAAAAATTTAGAGATTCAATCTTTAATAGGGAGAGAGCAGGAGTTACGTGTATGGATAGTGGAGTTGCTCTGCCACATGCCGATCCATCAACAATTATTACATCTAGTATATCTATACTAACTTTAGATAAACCTGTCGATTGGGGTGGTAATCTAGTAAGTCTTATTATAATGGTATGTTTAAATGAAGATCATGTTGATAAGTTTAAAGATGTTATTCAAGAAATATATCAAATCATTATTAAGAAGGAATATATAGATCAGATTGTAAAAATTAGTAGTATTGATGCAATGATAGATTTATTTTATAAGTAATAGAGGGGGAATTTTATGTATTTTGATAAAAGATTATGTATGTTTCATCAAATATTTGCTACTCAGGATGAATTGTTTGAAACAATGTTCAAAACAATGTTTCAAGCTGGTGTAGTTAAAAGTGATTATTTAGAAGGAATTAAAGAACGTGAGGAAGAATATCCAACGGGATTATTGATTAATGATATAGGATTTGCGATTCCTCACACTGATTCAAGCAAGGTTAATTATTCACAGATCTGCTTTGCATCATTGAATCAACCTGTTGAGTTTTTAAACATGGGAGATAAAAATGAAAAAATAAAAGTTGAACTAGTATTTATGTTAGCTATGAGTCAACCGCATGAACAAGTACAAATATTACAAAATTTAATCGCATTGTTTCAGAATAAAGAAGCAATTAATGCACTTAAACAATGTGAAAACGAAGAAAAATTTATGGGTATTTTAAATAGAAATGGAATTTATTAAGAGAGGGTAAAAAAATGGTTGAAGCATTACAATGGTTTATTGGTTTGGGATCAACAGTTTTCCTGCCGATTATAATAATTATTATAGCATTATTTTTTGGGGTTAAATTATCAAAGGCAATTATTTCTGGGATTACAGTTGGTATTGGTTCTATTGGTTTGGATTTAGTTATTGGTTTGCTATCATCAAATTTGGGAACAGCTATTCAAACAATGGGAGAAAAATATGGTAACTCATTAAGTATTATGGATATTGGTTGTGGAGTTGGAGGGCCGCTTGCATTTTCTACAACATTAGGTATTTGTATTATACTAATTTCATTAGGACTTAATTTAGTGTTTGTTATGCTTGGTTGGACAAAAACATTAAATGTAGATATTTGGAATTTTTGGTTCCCAGCGTTCTTGGGGTTGGTTGCAAATGCAATTAGTGGAAGTTTTTGGGTTGGTCTTTTAGGAATTATAGTAGCACTTATGATTCAATGGTTACTTGCAGACTTATTTCAAGAGAAAATCAGCAATTTCTTTGGGTATCCTGGTATTGCTATTACACATATGATGGCTTTATGCGGAACGATTTTTGCAATTCCTGTTAATTGGTTATTTGATCATATCCCAGGTCTTAATAGAATTGATGCAGATGCAGAAACAATTGGTAAAAAGTTTGGTATCTTTGGAGATACAGTTATTATGGGATTAATTATTGGTATAGGTGTAGGTATTTTGGCAGGGTATGATGTTGCTAAAATTGGTCAATTAGGAATGACAACAGCAGCTGTTATGAAAATTATGCCAAAAATGGTTGCAATGTTTATGGAAGGTCTAATGCCAGTTGCTGAGGCCGCAAAAACTTGGACAAATAAGCATTTAAATGGTCGTAGTGTTAACATTGGTATGGATGCAGCGCTTACTGTTGGGCATCCGACAGTTATGACAACTACTTTAATTATGGTACCTGTATCATTATTATTAGCAATTATTTTACCAGGCAATAAAACATTACCATTTGGCGACTTAGCTTTTTATGCATTTGCTATTGCATTAATGGTTCCTTTCTTTAAAGGAAATATTGTGAGAAGTATTTTAGGCTGCAGTTTATATATGGTGACAATGTTATATTTGTCAACTTGGCTAGCACCAGTTATTACAAATGTATTTAAATTAGCAGAATATAATGTTGGTACAGTTGGTTTAGTTACATCAGTTAACTGTGGCTTATGGCCTGTAGCATTATTTACAATACTGTTACAATCAATTGGATGGATTGGATTAGTTATTATTGGAGTTATAGTGTTGGGACTATTAATTTATGTAAATAAAATAAAAAAGCCCGCGGTACAATAGGAGGAAAAAAGAATGAAAACATTATTAATCGTATGTGGAGCAGGACATGCAACTTCTACAATTGCAGTTGCAAAAGTACAAGAATGGTTAAATAGTAATGGATATACAGAAGTTAAAATTTATCAATCTAAATTAGCTGATGAGTTGAATAAAATTGATGATTATGATGCTGTTATCTCAACAACAATTGTATCTGAATCTATTAAAGATAAGGTTATTAATGGATTGCCTTTATTAACAGGTTTGGGGGTAGAACAATTATATAAAGATTTAAAAGAAAGATTAGGTTTATAGTATGAATATTTATCATGATGATATTGTCCTTCAGACAGTTATAGGTAGACCATCATATCACGATATTAAACAGCATTTAATTGATTTTGTAAAAAAATCAAATATTAAAGATGGGTTGATAACAGTTTCAAGTGCACATACAACATGTTCATTATATTTTGATGAAACTATGCATGATACTAATTTTTATGGTGACGAGTATTTACAAGTTGATATTAATAATACTTTAGATCGTTTAGTACCTAAGATGACAAGTGAAAATCAATATAACAGTCCAGGACCAAAACATATTGAATTTGGATTAAGTTTAAGTGATTCAAATTACCCAGCTGAAAAATGGACAATGTTGAATACAGATGCTCATATTAGGTCATCAGTGTTTGGCAGTCCTTCGCTTACGTTTATTATACGTGATGGAAATATATTATTGGGGACTTTAGGACGAGTATATTTCGTTGATTGGGATCAATTAAGAGAAAGAACAAGAATAATTAATGTAATGATTTTAGGTGAATAGGGTATCGAAAGATACCCTTTATTATAAGGAGATGATTTTAATGATTATATCACCTTCACTATTAAATGCAAATACTTATGATCTGGTTAAACAATTAAAAGAAGTTAAAAGTGCAGGAGCAACATATTTACATATTGATGTGATGGACGGACATTTTGTACCTAATCAAGCATTTGGATCAAATACGGTTAATGATTTAAAAGAAAAAACAGAGTTTATTTTAGATGTACATTTGATGATAGAAAATCCTGAAAGATATATTGATAATTACAAGAATGCAGATATTATTACTGTACATTACGAATCAACAAGACATCTTTATAGAGTTATACAAATGATTCATGCATTAGGAAAAAGGGCAGGTGTAGCAATTAATCCTGCGACACCAGTATGCATGATTAAAGAGATGCTCCCACTTGTTGATCAAGTGCTAGTTATGACTATTAATCCTGGAGTACCTGGACAAAAATTTATAAACTCAACTCTTCACAAAATGAAAGAACTAGCAAAACTCAAGGAAGATAATAATTTTTATTATGATATTCAAGTTGATGGTAATATCACTGATGAAACAATAGTAGAGTGTTTAAAAACGGGAGTGAATGTGTTTGTGTCTGGTGGATATATTTTTAATGGAAATATTACAGAAAGAATTAAAAATTTATTAAAGAAAGGCAAAAAATATGAGTGTAAAAAATAATTTAGAGATTATTTTAAATGAATTAAAGCAAAACAGTCAGATAGTAAATGATAATGATTTTCAAAATTTTATTAAAGAAATAGTGAAAGCTCATCATATATATTTATTGGGAAAAGGACGCTCTGGTCTGATTATTTCTGCGTTTGCAAATAGACTTATGCATCTGGGATTTTCAGTTAGTTTAGTCGGAGAAATTACTTCTCCTCATTCAAAGTCTGGAGATTTACTTATTATTGGATCGGGATCAGGTGAAACGCCAAGTCTTGTGTCTATTGCTCAAACAGCGAAAGATGAACAGGTAAGAGTTGCTCTTATAACAATAAACGAAAATTCTACTATAGCTTCTTTGGCTGATAGTATAGTTGTGTTACCAGGTGCTTCTAAATTATCTGGTAAAAGTAAGCAACCTATGGCCTCTGCTTTTGAGCAGCTTTCATTTCTTGTTTATGATGCAATTATATTAGAATTAATGAAAAAATTAAACGAAAATTCAGATAGTATGTTTCAAAGACATACAAATTTTGAATAATTAAACTACAAGAATAAAAAGTCAAACGATATAAATAAATGGATATAAACAGTTTAAAATCCATTTTATAAAATCAAATAATTAATGTTTAAGTGTGTAGTTCGTTTGAAATGAACCCCAAAGATTGGACTAATATAACAAGTACAATCTTTGGGGTTTTATTATGGCAAAATTAACTTATATGGACAAGAAAGAAATTATAAGATTATATGACGAAGAACGTTATGGATATAGTAGAATGTGTAGAAAGAGAACATTTAGAAGGTTTACTAAAATAAGAACAGTATTCCCAACAGATGAAAGTTTATTTAAATCTTTGTACTTAGCTCAAGATAAAATAACAAGTAAATGGAATGTCCCATATGGTAATTGGGGAATTATATATTCTAGTCTTCAAATCATCTTTGAAGGGAGGGGTTAACGAGAACATTTACAATTAAATATATTATGATATGATATAAAAAAGTAACTGTATGATTACTCAATACAGTTACTCATCAAATTCTATCATTGGAAACAGACTTTACACAAAATAATTTACAGGCTCTCACTTTAAAACCAATTAGCAGTTTCAGAAGTATGATAATGTATTTGCAATTCGGAAATGTGATAACTTAACACATTATTATTAAAAAGTGGTTCATGTTTATAAAATTCTTGTATTTCAGTTTCATTTCTAGATTTTATTACAGTTATTGAAGAACTCATATCGCTTTTTAATGACGAAAAGAGTACTTTCCCCGCTTTCATTAAAAGATTTGTATATTTTTGATGCTCTTGCATCATTTCATTTGTCATTCGTTCAGGATGAGTAACGATACCTTCGATTAAAAAATACTTCATAGTTTTAACTTCCTCCAAAGTCAATAATTTTAAATAAATTATAACATTTAGATTAAGTATCGTCATTTTTTTAACTTTTGTAATTACAGATAGGATAATCAATTTAAAATGATTTTGATAAAAAAACGCTAAATAAGTAATATACAAGAGTAAATTACTTTAATTTAGCGAAAATATCTAAGTTTTATAAGCTGTTTATTTTATTAAAAATATTATCTAAATCAACTTCTTGACTACGATCAGTAAAGTCGATTTTGATTTGATCTGTTTCATTATATCTTGGAATAATATGGATATGAAAATGCATAACAGTTTGACCAGCCACTTCATTTGCATTGGTAAGCACATTCGCGCCTTTTGCGTCTAAATTAGTGATTATTTGGTTAGTAAGCTTTTTTGTTACTTTGATTAGATGGCTCAAAACTTCTTTATCAACATCTAAAATATTTTGATAGTGTGTTTTAGGAACAACTAATGTATGTCCGTTAGTTGTTTGACTCAAATCTAAAAAAGCTAGACATAAATCATCTTCATATACAATTTTACCAGGTATTTCTTTATTAGCAATTTTACAAAAGATACAATTCTCCATTTCTATAAGTCCTCCATAATATTATTCTAACATAGAAAAAAGATAAGGGGAAACCCCTTATCCGAAATAATCTTCATTTGATTCTTTAATTTCATCTTTGATTGCTGATTCGTATACATCAAAATTGTATTTCTTTAAATAATATGTTTCCATTTTTGTAGACATATCACTAACAGAAGCTAAATTAGTAATAATTTCATCTTTTAGATCTTTTTTATCTGTATTGTAAACATAAACTACAGCATATTTAGATTCAGATGTCTTAATCACTTTATTATAAATACCATCTTTAGTAAATTTATCTAATTTTTTAATAATTTTTGAGTCGACACTGCTTGTTTTAGTAGTGACCATACCAGCATCAGTACCATTGTTTTCAGTCATTAAAGTGTCAAAATCACTGCCATCTTTAACTTTATCAATTAAACTTAAGGCAGCTGATTCAGTGTCTAAAGTAATAATTTTTAAATATTTAACTTTGTATTCTTTAACCAGGTCATCATAGTTATCTTTAATATATTTTTCTTTAAGCATGGTTTGTTTTACTCCTAAAGTTAAAACACCATCGATATATTCTTGTTCAGTTTCATAACCATATTGTTTAGCATATTCTTCTAATGAAGTAGTTAAGTTTTCAGTAAAACTTGCAACCTTTTCATTAATTCTAGTTTGCACTGCATCCTTATCTGTCAGTTCTTGATCAGCAATATAAGTTAAAGCTAATGAAAGAACTTCAGAACTTCCATATTCTTTTAGTAAATAATGGTAAACATCATTTTTACTAATTTTAACATCATCAGCAGTTGCAATAGTCTTATCTCCATCTTTTATTTCTGAAGTATAAGTAGTTGCACTAGAAGAACTACATCCGACCAAAAGAGTTGCAACTATTGCTAAAGGAAATATTTTTTTCTTCATTAGTTTGTTCCTCCTCGGCTAGTTTCGCGTTCTTTTAAAGCTTCATCAATTACATTATTAATTATTTTTTCAGTATTTTTATCATCGTATTTAACATTATAAGATTGATAAACAATATAGCTCATATACTTATCATATGCAATCAATGGAGTATCAATAGATAAATCTTTTTTTATTTCTTTTTTTATACTATCTTTATCAGTACTAGTAACTTTTACAAAATAATATCCATCAGTACCTTTTATGGCTTCACTAGTTTCACCACTGGCAAGTGCTAATATTTTAGTTTCAACATCACTACCAAATGTTTGTGAAAGACCACTTGTAGTATCTACAATACCTAATTTTCCTTTATTCTTGTTAGTGTTTGTACCATCAGAGTAATCTTTGGCGATATCTCCAAAACTTTTACTTGAGCTTAATAAAGCAGTGACTTCACTCAATTTTGCTGTTTCATCAGCTGTTGGATTTTCAACATCAGTCATTGAAACTTTAATAAGACTAGCTTCACGTGGACTTGCTTGAGTGTAATAATCATCGAAAACTTCATCAAAGTTCTTTTCAACGTAAGCTAATAAAAAGTTGCATCTTTGATAGACTCTCACCATGTTTTCACGATATTCATCAAGTGAATTAAATCCACTTGAACTTAACGCTGTTTGTAATTGAGTTTCAGCATTATCGCCATATTGATTTTCATAGTAAGTTTGGATTTGATCAACTGTTTCATTAGCATCAGTTTCCATATCCTCATCGATTGGGAATTTTTGATCCATTAATTGTTGAAGCACGGCATTAAAGTATGAACTTTTTCCACTGGCAGTAGATATTACATCGTTAAAAATATCATCCGCAAAAATATTTTTATCTTTTTTCCCACTGTTTAAAGAAGCAACTACATATTTCCCATCTTCTTTAACTGTTTTCGAGCTGTTTTGACAACCAGTTAATAAGAAACTAGTCACGACTAGTGCCGCAGCACATTTACCTAATTTCATATCTTTCCTCCTTATCTTTCCATAACGTTACAATTATACTATTTATCGCATCTAATTTCAATAAATTAGGCAAAAACACATTGCCAATTGTTATTTTAACATAATTTATAATATGTAGGTGGTAGGAGGGGATTTGATGAATAACTGTAAATGCACTAATGTAAACATCTATGTCTTGTTTATTATTCTAGTTATTGTAGGTATCTATTGTATGTAATAAAAAGGAGGCGATTACAATGGCATGCCAAGATAATTCTTTTACATTGATCTTAGTTTTATTCATTTTATTAGTAATCATTTGTAATATGTGCTAATTAAAAAAGGATGTCGCCAAGACATCCTTTTAAATATAAAAAACTATTGCAATAAAATGTAAGATAGAAGCTATTGAAATAAATATATGCCAGATTACATGGTTGTAGGGTATTTTTTTATTTGCATAAAAGTATGCTCCGATTGAATACATTAAACCACCGATAACAATTAGCCAGAGAAAAGCAGCACTAGAATTTTGAATGATTGAAGGCATAAATAGGATGGCTGTCCATCCCATAACTAGATAGATAGTTAGCGAAAGCTTTGGTAAACTTTTTATTGAAATAGATTTATATAAAATTCCTACTATTACCATTGCCCATTGAATAACAAGGATGATGATTCCCTGATATCCTTTAATTAAACACAGAGCAACTGGGGTATAACTTCCAGCGATTGCAAAATATATAAAGATATGATCAAGGATTCTGAATACCTGTTTATGAGGACTGTCATGATCCATAGCATGATATAGAGTTGAAACAAGAAACATTAAAAAAATGCAAATTGTAAAAACACTAACTCCAAAAGATTGGATAGGACCACCTTTAACATATGCATATACAGCACAAGCTGGGATTAGAAGTAACATGATAAATGCCATAATTCCATGAGTTATACAATTAAATAACTCTTCTTTAAAATATGGCGGAAAGATTCTTTTTATTTTTTTTGTAATTTTATTATTCACTTTTTCCAATTTTATCACCCAGTACATACTATAATATAAATTACTTTTAAATTCAAACAAAAATGATACGCTGCTGCGTATCATTCCATAAGCTTTTCATTTTGATGATTTTCTTTATAAACTTGAAAAGTTATTTTAGCACTTACTAATAGTGGCATAGCAATTACCATTCCCCAAATACCGAAGAGAGAAGAACCAGAGAGAATCCCAAAAAGTACCCACATTATACTCAAATCAATTCTAGATGAATAGATACGTGGAGTAATCACATATGACATAATCGTCGATTGAATGAAAATCAAAATAAATAAAATAACAATTGTAGTAGTTCCCATTCCTAACGAAGTAATTATTCCTAAACAATTCGCAACGATTGGGCCAACATATGGAATAATGGAGCTGGCTCCTGAAACAAACCCAAGAATTAACCAGTTAGGATGACCAATTGCTAGATACATCAGCATTGTTGTAATTGCTTGAGCGATTGCTCCAATAAAGAAAGCTTTAACATATTGTACTAAAGAAGAATCAATTTCACGTAAATAGATTGGCAATGTTTTATCAATACGATATGTAATATTACGAATATGACTACGGATATTTTTAAAATTACTAGACATATAAATTGCTAGAATGATGTAGATTAAAAAATTAGTGACATTGATCATAACTTGATTTAAAACATCTATAGTTGTATCTAAAACAACTGAATCTTTAAAGAAAGCATTGACAATATTCTGAATATGGCGCATTAAAGAAGAAATATCATAATTGAAATTTTCCTTAACAAACACACCAATTTCACCAAGTCCTGAGTAAAAAGCCGGGAACATTTCAGAGATACTTTCATAAATCATTGGTACAGCTAAAGAAATTAATAAAGTTAAAATAGCAAAAGCAGCTAAGTAGACCATTGTTACGGCAATGCTTCGTTTAGTAACATACTTTTCAATATAATTTATCAGTGGATTTAAAACAAAGGCAATTGTAAATCCGACAATAAATGGTTTAGAAACCAGCCAGATCGCTGATAACACCCCATACCATAAATCACCAGTGGCAATAATTAATAGTAATATTACTAAAACGATCATCACATTTAATAAAGTATGGGTGATTTTTTTTGATGAAATAATTTTAAATAATGCTTTTAGAAATTCCATTTTTACACCCCCATTACATATAAATATACCACAATTTACTAATAATATAAATTGAATTGAATTTCTATTTTAGAAAAATCAAAAATAGTTAAAATGTATAAAGTTTTATAATTTTCATCTAAAAAAAGCAATTGGATGTTATGATTAGAATATTATAATAGAGCAAATCTCTTGATAATTATCGATAATTTGGTCACAATGTGGTTATAATATAAATTGTGCTAGATTTTGATTGGAAAATAGTAAAAATTTTTGCTATAATTTATCATTTTATTTGTTTTTTGATAACTTATCTAGTAGAATTAGTAAGGATAGAAAGGGGCTTAATTATGTCAACTTTAAAAATAGAAAATTTGCATGTCAGTATTGGAGAAAAAGAAATCTTAAAAGGTATCGATCTTGTTGTTAATACTGGTGAAACCCATGCGATTATGGGGCCAAATGGTAATGGAAAATCAACATTATTATCAGTTATCATGGGGCATCCTAAATATATAGTTACTCAAGGTAGTATCTACATAGATGATCAAAATGTTTTAGAAATGAGTGTTGATGAAAGAAGTAGGGCAGGAATCTTTTTAGGAATGCAGTATCCTCAAGAAATTCCGGGTGTTACAACTTCAGATTTTTTAAGAGCTGCATTAAATGCACATCAAGAAAAACCAGTATCTTTATTTAAATTTGTAAAAGCACTGGATAAAAATATTGCTGATTTGAAAATGGATGAGAATTTAGCACATCGTTATCTAAATGAAGGCTTCTCTGGTGGAGAAAAGAAACGTAATGAGATTCTACAAATGAAATTATTACAACCTAAGTTTGCTCTATTAGATGAAATTGATTCAGGTTTGGACGTTGATGCGTTAAAAATAGTATCACAAGCAATTAACGCTATGAAATCAGATGATTTTGGATGTATTATGGTTTCTCACTATGAACGGTTGTTTGAATTGGTGCCACCAAGTCACGTTCATGTATTAGTTAATGGTAAAATTATTTTAAGTGGTGGAATTGAAGTAGTAGAAAAAATTGATCAAGAAGGCTATGACTGGGTAAAAGAATTAGGAGTTGAAATCGCTACTGATGAAAAGAAACCGATTTTACTTGAAAGTTGTGCCAATAAAGAAAGAATGAAAGCTAAATAATGAAACAGTTAAAAGAGATTAAAAATTATTTAGTATTTCATAATGGTACAATTGAATGTCACCCAGAAAATGTAGGAATTGCTATTAATGATGGTAAAATCGATGTTAAAGATGCTGCCTCATTACAAATTATTTATCTAATTGATCAAGAAGGAAAATATTGTTTTGACCTAAAGATTAAAGGACAACTGGAATTAATTGAGACTTATGATTTTAAAGTTCCAGCATCTTTAGTTAAAAACATTGAAGTATTGCAAAATAGTAATATTTTAAGATATAACGATAATCAAAGCAGTGTCAACGGGACTGTTGAAGTAACTGAAAATGTATCGGTTGAGCGTGATAGTAATGTAAGATGCGCTTATGTTGAGTTATCAGATTCAAGTATTGAAATGAATGTTAATCATGCTTTGAATGGTTCTAACGCTAATAGTACGGTGCGCTTAGCTTCATTAGCTAAAGGACAGGAAAAGAAGCATATGACATTTTCGTTAACGCATTTTGCACCACATACAACCGGGATTATGGATAATTATGGTGTTGTTAAGGATGCATCTAATTTAGTTATCGATGGGATTGGAACAATTAAACAAGGAAATCATCAATCTAGCAGTCATCAAACAAATAAAATTATTGTTTTTGATGAGAAATGTAATGCCAAGGCAAATCCATATTTATATATTGATGAATATGATGTAAAAGCAAGTCATGGTGCTAGTGTCGGTAAGATTGATGAGGATCATTTGTATTATCTCCAATCTCGTGGTTTAAGTAAAAAAGATGCAATGCATTTAGTAACTTATGGATATTTTATTCCAGTCATGGAATTTATAGATAATGCTGATTTAAGAGAGATGTTTAACGAAACATTAAAAGAAAAGGTGGGGATTTAATGTTAGATGTAGAAAAAATTCGTCAGGATTTTCCCATGTTAAATGGTGCTACGATGCATGGTCAACCACTGATTTATTTTGATAATGGCGCTACAACTTTAAAGCCTCAGTGTGTAATTGATGCTGTATGTAATTATTTGACAAACTATTCGGGTAATGCACATCGTGGTGACTATGACTTATCGCATGATGTTGATACACAGTTCGAAAAGACACGTGATTTAGTTGCAAAATTAATAAATTGCGATCGAAAAGAAGTAGTTTATACATATGGTTCAACAGACGGGCTAAATATGATAGCATTTGGCTATGGGATGACGCATCTAGATGAAGGTGATGAAATACTTTTAACCGTTGCTGAGCATGCCTCAAATACTTTACCATGGTTTGAAGTCTGTGATACGGTGGGAAGTACGGTTAAATATATTGATTTAGATGATGAAGGACGTCTTACTGTTGCTAATGTTTTAAAAGCAATTAGTGATAAAACAAAAATTATTTCAATAGCTCAAGTTTCAAATGTTCTTGGATTTGATGGACCAATTAAAGAAATTTGTCAAATTGCTCATGAGCGCGGTATTATCGTTTGTGTTGATGGTGCGCAAAGTATTCCTCATGAAAAGGTTGACGTCCAAACATTAGATATTGATTTTCTAGTTTTTTCTGGACATAAAATGTGCGGACCAACTGGGGTGGGAATTCTTTATGGTAAATATGATTTATTACAAGAAACAAAACCAACTCGTTGGGGTGGTGGAAGCAATGCCCGATATAAGAGCTGTGGAAGGATTAAATTAAAAAATGCACCGGCTAAGTTTGAGGCTGGAACACCTAATATTGAGGGTGTCATTGGTTTAGGTGCCGCAATTGAATATTTAATAGAAATTGGGATGGACAATATTCGTGATTATGAATTAGAATTACGTCAATATGCGGTTAAAAAAATGTTAGAATTAGATAATTTGGAAGTTTATAATCCAAATGGTCATGGAGCGATTGCTTTTAATATCAAAGGTGTTTTTAGTCAGGACGGAGCTTCACTATTTAACACATATGGTATTGCAATAAGAGCTGGGCAACATTGTGCTAAGATTCTTGATGAATTTTTAGATGTTAGTCAAACTCTTAGAGCATCATTCTATTTCTATAATACATTTGAAGAAATTGACAGATTTATTGAGGTATGTAAGAAAGGAGATGACTTTTTAGATGCCTTCTTTGGATAGTATGATGTTACGACAAATAATTATGGATCACTATGAAAATCCACGTAATCATGGACTAGTAGATGATGATAATTATCAGTCAGTAAATATGGATTCAGAAACTTGTATTGACGATATTGATGTGCAAGCCTTAATTGAAGATGGTGTTATTAAAGATATCCGTTTTGATGGCGAAGCATGTGCAATTTGTACTGCTAGTACGTCAATTATGAGTGAATTATTGATTGGTAAAACAATTGATGAAGCTAATGTTATTATTGAAAATTACAATAATATGATTTATGAAAAGGATTATGACCCTGAAATTTTGGAAGAAGCAATTGCGTTTATGAATACTCATAAACAGGCTAATCGTATTAAGTGTGCTACTTTAGGATGGACAGGAATCAAACAGATCCTCGATAAAGAATAGGAGGAAACATATGGCAGATATAAAAAATGAAATTCCTGATCAGGAATATGCCTATGGTTTTAATGATGGTGATGTTTCAGTTTTCAAGACTCCTAAAGGAATAAATGAAGAAATTGTTACTGAAATATCAAAAATTAAGAATGAACCAGAATGGATGCTTGAATATCGTCTAAAATCTTATCGCTGCTTTATGGAAAAGCCTATGCCAACTTGGGGCGTTAATTTAGACCGTATTGATTTTGATGAATATACTTATTACGTTCGTCCTAGTGATAAACAAACGAATAAATGGGAAGAAGTACCTGAAACAATTAAACAAACATTTAATAAATTAGGTATTCCTGAAGCAGAACAAAAGTATTTATCGGGAGTTAGTACTCAGTATGAATCAGAAGTTGTTTATCATAACATGTTAAAGGAAGTTACTGAAAAAGGTGTTATTTTCCTAGATATCGATAGTGGTTTACGTGAGTACCCGGAAATATTTAGAAAATATTTTGATACTGTTATTCCTTATAATGACAATAAATTTTCAGCTTTAAATGGAGCTGTTTGGTCTGGGGGATCTTTTATTTATGTACCGCCAGGAGTGAAATTAGATAAGCCACTACAATCTTATTTCAGAATCAATTCTGAGCAAATGGCACAATTTGAAAGAACTTTAATCATTGTTGATAAAGGAGCGGATATCCACTATGTTGAAGGGTGTACTGCACCAAGTTATTCTCGTGATTCTCTTCATGCTGGGGTTGTTGAAATTATTGTGGGTGAAGGAGCAAAATGCCGTTATACAACGATTCAAAACTGGTCTAACAACATTTTGAATTTAGTAACTCAGCGAGCAAAAGTATTTAAAAATGGGTCAATGGAATGGGTCGATGGAAATATTGGTAGTGCTGTAACTATGAAGTATCCAACTTGTGTGTTGATGGAAGAGGGAGCAAAAGGTTCTTGTATTACTATTGCTGTAGCTGGTGAGAATCAGATTATGGATTCAGGTTCAAAGATGATTCACTTAGCGCCTAATACATCAAGTAGTATTGTTTCTAAATCAGTTTCTCGCCGCGGTGGAAAAGTCAATTACCGGGGAATGGTACAGCATGGTGCTAAAGCTTATAATTCAAAAAGCAAGGTTGAATGTGATACGTTGATTTTAGATGACATTTCAACTAGTGATACAGTTCCGGTTAATTGGATGCGAAATAATGATTCTATTATTGAGCATGAGGCGACTGTCTCAAAAATTTCTGAAGAACAGCTTTTCTATTTAATGTCTCGTGGTTTAACAAAAAAAGAAGCAATGGAAATGATTGTAATGGGGTTCATTGAGCCGTTTGCTCGCGAATTACCAATGGAATATGCTGTTGAACTAAATCAATTAATTAAATTGGATTTTGGGGATCAGGGTATTGGATAAAAAAGTATTACGGAAACAATTGATTCAAGCAAGATTAGATTTAGATAGCGAAACTTATGCATCTAAATCTAATTTTATTGTTTCTAAATTAAAACAGCAACCTGAATTTATTGAGGCAAGAGCAATTGGAATCTATGTTTCTTTTAGACATGAAGTAGAAACAATCAGTTTGATTAAGGAAATAATTAATAATAAAATTGTCTGTGTTCCAAAAATTAGTGGTAAACAGATGGATTTTTATCAAATTAATTCAATCAATGAATTAAAGACAAGTAATTTTGGAATTTTAGAACCTAATAATAGTCATCCTGTTACTAAAGATAATCTTGATTTACTAATTGTACCAATGGTTGGCTACGATCAAAGTGGTAATCGATTAGGTTATGGCGGTGGTTATTATGACCGCTATTTAAGTGATTATTGTGGTAATGTAATTGGCTTGGCATTTAGTTTCCAAGAAGTTGCAAATTTACCAGTAGAACCATTTGATTTGCCGATTAAAAAGATTATTAATGAAAAATAATCACGGTTTTGTTATAATGGGGAATATAAAGTAGGGTGAAATTATGTCAAGAGAGAAAACATTAGTTAAAAATACGTTAATTATGGCGTTGGGGACTTTTCTGCCTCGGATTATTAATTTATTGACTACGCCAATTATTACTAGTGCAACTACTGATGCGCAGTATGGGCAATTAGATTTAGTTACAACGACGATTCTTTCATTTATTGTACCTTTATGTACGTTGCAAATTGAACAGGCTCTATTTAGATTTCTTGTTGATGCTAAAAGTGAAAAAGAACAACGGCGTGTCATTACTAACGGATATGTAATGATTTTTGGACTTATGGTGATTGCTGCGATTATTTGTCTGTTTGTGCCAATCAGCATGTTTGAAGGCAGTTTTAAGCTATTGATTATTGGATATATATGGATTGAGATTATTGCAACAACTTCTAGGTTTGTTTTAAGGGCTTTTTCCAAATATAAAGAGTACTCTATTTTGGCGGCGTTAGTTGTAATAGTCAACTTTGTTGTTGTCTCAGTTTGTTTATTGTGGCTAAAGACAGGGTATATTGGGGTTTTAATAGCATTAGTAGCTGCTGATGTAGTCGGCTTTATTTATGTACTATGCGTATGTAATATTTTTAAATTTTTTAATTTTAAATATTTTAGTAGCGAATATGCTCTTAAAATGCTTGGCTATGCATTACCGTTTGTACCTAATATGGTATCATGGTATATTAATCAATTGTCTGATCGATGGATTATTTCAATTTTTCTAGGGGCAGGGCCAAATGGAGTTTATGCCTTGGCTAATAAAATACCTTCGATTGTTAATATCTTATATCCGGCCTTTAATTTAGCTTGGACAGATTCGGCAACAAGGAGTGTAAATGATCCTGATAGTGGCAGGTATTATAATAGGATGTTTCGGATGTTGTTTTGCATTGTCTCAGCAGGTTCAGTTTTATTAGTGGCTGGATCACCGATCATCTTTGGAATTTTATGCCGTAATAAAGAATTATATAGTGCTTTCGATTATACCCCAACCTTAATTTTAGCTACATATTTTTATTGCTTCTCACAATTTTTTGGAAGTATTTATGTAGCTGTTAAAAGTGCTAAAAATATGTCGGTAACAACGACTATTGCAGCTATAATCAATATTATCATCAATTTAGGTTTGATTAATATTATTGGAGTACAGGCAGCTGTTCTTTCAACATTGGCTGCGAATTTATTTTTAGCGGGATATCGGTTCTTTGATTTGAATCGGCGCTATGTACGTTTAAAAATAAATAAACGTCTAACAGTGTTGACAATCGTAATTTTTATAATTAGTATGTCTTTAGCATGGTCGGGAGATAAAATTTTATGGATATTAAATATTGTTATTGCGCTTGGCTACGCATACTTTATTTCTGGTGATATTTTTATTGGAATGTTTAAAGCTGTTTTAAAGAAACGTTAATAGTAATAATGTTAAGATTTAATTATTTAGCAAAGTAATTAAATTTTAACATTTTTTTTATGTCCTTTTTTGTATAGTTAATATTAATGAATTGGGTTACAGGAGGATAATATGGAAGCATATCAAAAATCGTTTAAAGAGGTCCAGCAAGCACTAGGAGTCAGTGATAATGGATTAAGTCAAAAAGATGTAATTAAGCGTCAAACACGATATGGAAGAAATGAAATTATTGGTGAAAAGCGTCAAAGTGTTTGGGGAATCTTATTTGATCAGTTTAAAGATTTATTAGTAATAATCTTGATTTGTGCGGGTATTATTTCAGCTATTAGCGGAGAATTTGAAAGTACATTGGTCATCTTGGTTGTAATTACTTTAAATGCATTGCTAGGAACATTTCAAACTGTAAAAGCACAGAAATCTTTGGATAGTTTAAAAAAATTATCTATGCCAAAAATAAAGGTGTTGCGTGAAGGTAAATTAGTTGAAATTAAATCAAACGAATTGACAGTAGGTGATTTGGTATTTATCCAGGCTGGAGATGTAATTGCTGGTGATGGACGCTTAAAAGAAGCGAATAATCTTCAAGTTAATGAAAGTGCATTGACAGGTGAGTCAAATAGTGTCGAAAAGCAGTTAGTTGCAATAAATCATCAATGTACTATTGGAGATATGACAAATATGGTTTTTTCAGGAAGCTTAGTTACAAATGGAACAGGGCAATATATTGTTACAAACATTGGAATGAAAACGCAGTTAGGAAAGATTGCTGAGATGTTGAATGCAACTAAACAGCGTCGTACGCCATTACAAAAGACGTTAGATGAATTTTCAGTAAAATTGTCAATTGGCATTATTTCAATCTGTATTATTGTTTTGTTTATGGATGTCTTTATCGCAAAAGAACAATTGCTCGATGCTTTGATGATTGCAGTAGCATTAGCTGTTGCAGCGATTCCTGAGGCATTAGGATCAATTGTGACTATTGTTTTGTCGATTTCAACTCAAAAAATGGCTAAAGAAAATGCAATTATTAAAAATTTAAATGCTGTGGAAAGCCTTGGTTGTGTTTCAGTGATATGTTCAGATAAAACAGGAACATTAACCCAAAATAAAATGACAGCAGTCGATATATATACAAATCGGATGTTAATACAAGCAAATCGTTTAAATCATCATGAATATTGTCATAATATCTTATTAAAGGCTTTTGTTCTATGTAATAATGCTACTATTTCTAAAGCACAGAGTATTGGTGATCCAACAGAGATTGCCTTACTGGAATTATATCAAGATTATAATTATAAAAACGCATATCGATTGCAGACTAAACGTCAACAGGAATTGCCGTTTGATTCCACCCGAAAGCTGATGAGTGTTACTTCAAAGAATCATCTATACACTAAAGGAGCCCCAGATGTTTTATTAAAACGATGTAATCGAATATTAATAGATGGATATAAAGAAATTTTTACTAATAAAGATAAGCAGCGTATTATGGAACAAAATGATGCTTTGGCGCGCCAGGGAAAGCGTGTATTAGGATTTGCGTATAAAGAGTTTTATCGTAATACATTAGAAAAAAGGGATGAAAATGATTTAGTTTTTGTTGGTCTAGTATCTTTAATTGATCCTCCTCGCATTGAAAGCGCTCAGGCGGTCAAAGATTGCATTTTAGCAGGGATTAAACCAATCATGATAACTGGTGACCATGTTGTAACTGCGTGCAGTATTGCAAAGAAAATTGGTATTTTTAAGCAAGGTGATAAATGTTTAGAGGGAACTCAGTTAGATAAACTTACTGATCAGCAATTGCGGAATTACTTGCCACATGTATCTGTTTATGCGCGAGTTGCACCAGAACATAAAATTAGAATTGTTCAAGCTTGGCAAGCACGTGGAGCAATTGTTGCAATGACCGGTGATGGTGTTAATGATGCTCCGGCTTTGAAACAAAGTGATATTGGGGTAGCGATGGGAATTACGGGGAGTGAAGTTTCTAAGGATGCAGCTAGTATGATTCTGACAGATGATAACTTTGCAACTATCGTTAAAGCAATCATTACTGGCCGAAATGTATATACAAATATTAAAAATTCAATTATCTATCTTTTATCTGGGAATTTATCCGCAATAATTTGTGTTTTAGTTACATCATTTGCAATTTTACCAACTCCTTTTTTGCCGGTTCATTTACTATTTATTAACTTAATTACAGACTCTTTACCGGCCATTGCGATTGGGATGGAAAAGGGGAGTGATGAAATTCTAAAGCAAAAGCCACGGGGATCGGGCGATTCATTACTTAATAAAGAGACAATTTTACAAGTGAGTTTTGAAGGGATAATAATTTGTATTTTCACAATGTTAGCTTATTTTATTGGTTTACGCAGTGATGAATTGACTGCTTCATCAATGGCATTTGGAACACTTTGTTTGGCGCGACTATTGCATGGATTTAACTGTCGAAGTAACTTGCCACTATATAAAATTCCTGTAAATTATTATAGTGTTGGAGCTTTTGTAATTGGAGTATCATTATTAACATGGATTCTAATTTCTCCTAATTTTCATTCACTTTTTTCAATTAGTGAACTATCACTAAAACAATTAGCAATAATTTTTGTTTCTGCAGCATTTCCAAGTATTATTATCCAAATATATAAGATGGTTTCTTCGAGGTATAATTAGAAACAAAACTAAATATAATATATTGGTGGTTTAATGAAAAAACGATATATATTTATTGTAATTACCATTATTTTAGCAATTGTTATTCAAGTTCTTAGTGTTAATATTACTCCTGCATTAAAGAAGATTGCAGACAAAGAAATAAATCGGTTTTGTCAGATGGTAATCAACAATACCCCTTTTCCAGTTACATTAGACCATCAGGAACTGATCAAGATCAATCGTAATGGTGATGAAATTGCGACAATTAATTTTAATACGAGTTATGCTTCAAGTATTGGAGCTAAAATGGTTAATAAATTAGATGAATTGTTTGTAGCGATTGAAGAAGGAACATATAAAAAAACAGATAATTCTTTTTATCAACGTCGATTTCAAAAGATGAGTGACGAAGGTGGGGTAATCGCTTCTATTCCCATTGGAGCATTAACACAAAATCCTTTCTTAGCAGGTGTTGGACCTAAAATAAAACTTAAATATGAAACTATATCTGCGATTACTTGCTCAGTCGAAAAAGATGTTAAAAGCTACGGTGTGAATCATGTTATGGTTTCTTTGAAATTGGTTATTAAAATTAAGATGATGGTATTATTACCATTTTATAACGAGGAGTTTAATAAAGACTATGACTATCCATTAGTGATGGAAATTATTGAAGGGGAGGTGCCTAATTGGTATCAGAATTAGAAATTTTACAACGTTTTTATCAGATCTATCTAGAACAAGAAAGTGATTTCTTTAGTTTTCAAGGTAATTTTTATTATTTATGCAAGGTTAATAATTTTACTAGTGACTATCCATACTATGTAAATGCATTAGGACTAAATGGTTTCATGGTTGTTAATAACTGTTTTAATCGTCCTATCTCAATGGACTATATATTGTATACTTATCAAATCGAAGATTATCATTTTGAAATGTTTTTACAATATTCTTTGCGACCTTTAGATATTCAGGTTGAAGTTTTAAAAATTAAAGAAAGCTGGTGTGCAATTCTTGATGAAGCAAAGTGCAAGATTGGTAACTATGCTTCAAGAATCAGTCATTTTGAACATTTTGTAGTGCTGTCATATTACTATCAAGGTCTTGGAGAAGCCGCAATTAGCGTGTTAAATGAAATTAGAGAAACTAAGCTAGTAGCGGGGATAGAACACTTTAATATGATCGATAACTATGAGATGCTTTGCTGTCCAGCTAATTTAGTCATAGCTTCAAGAGTCAAGGATTTAGCCAGTAGCTATAAAAATAATTTGATTTCAGTTGAACAGTTAGAAGAGTACATTCAGATTAGCGCTCTAACAGTAGATGAAATAATTTATCTCTATTCACGATTATTGTTTCCAAGTGAATTTATGCAGCTGGCAATCAATGATGATTGTAATGATGCACAAATAAAAAAAACACTTTTGAATATGTATCAAAATATAGATAATCAAAAAGCGTCTTTAGTAATTGCGTGGCAAATGTTAAATAAATATACTCGTTTACCCAAAATTGCCTGGTTATAAAAGCCAGGTAATTTTTAATAAAATAAAAAACCCACACTTAGTGTGAGCAATTTACTAATGGAGCGGGTGATGGGAATCGAACCCACGTAGTCAGCTTGGAAGGCTGAAGTTC